>ENA-OUQP01000010-OUQP01000010.1-human-gut-metagenome-genome-assembly--contig:-NODE-10-length-239187-cov-11.356468_pt1 | contig 239187 bp, 216 predicted proteins | sample MGYA00237951_ERZ548836 | MGnify/ENA primary metagenome ERZ548836 (study PRJEB26490, sample SAMN05194702) | human gut metagenome | biome: terrestrial biome; feature: human-associated habitat...
GCACCCGCCGCTACCACCCCGGCTATGAGTGCAAGTGGGCGACCAATACCGTGGTACATATCCTTGAAAACAGGGAGTACACGGGCTGTCTGGTAAACTTCAAGACGGAGAAGCCGTCCTACAAGACCAAGCACAGCGTAGAGAACCCCATTGAGAAACAGGCGATTTTCGAGAACCACCATGAGCCTATCATTGACACCCAGATGTGGGAGCGTGTGCAGGAGTTACGCAAGCAGCGCAAACGCCCGAACCGCTATGATGAAGTGGGCTTATTCTCCGGCATACTCTTTTGTGCCGACTGCGGCAGCGTCCTTTACCAGCAGCGTTACCAGAACGCCACCCGCAAGCAGGATTGTTATATCTGCGGGAGCTACAAGAAGCGTACCCGTGACTGTACGGCGCACTTTATCCGCACCGACCTGTTGACCGCCGGAGTGACCGACAATCTGCGGAAAGTCACCAGCTATGCAGCGAAGCACGAAGCCCGGTTTATGAAGCTGCTGATCGAGCAGAACGAGGACGGGGGCAAGCGCAGGAACGCCGCAAGGAAAAAGGAGCTGGAAGCCGCCGAGAAGCGTATCAGCGAGTTATCCGCTATCTTCAAGCGGCTGTATGAGGACAGCGTGACCGGGCGCATTTCAGACGAGCGTTTCACGGAGCTGTCGGCAGACTATGAAGCCGAGCAGAAAGAACTGAAAGAGAGAGCCGCCGCTATCCGGGCAGAGCTTTCCAAAGCGCAGGAAGCCACGGTAAACGCAGAAAAGTTTATGAATGTTGTCCGCAAGTACACCAGCTTTGAAGAACTTACCCCTACCCTTTTGCGTGAGTTTGTGGAGAAAATCGTTGTGCATGAGTGCAGCTATGACGAGAACGGCACACGCAGACAGGACATTGATATTTATTACTCTTTCGTTGGCAAGGTAGACCTGCCCGAATGACCGCCCGACCTATCCGGCGCAATGCGCAAACGCCGGATAGGAACGGCAAAATTTTTTACACTTCTACTACTTCTTTATCACACATCAGCAAAATCACAGGGTATCAAGCACTTAATGTCTTCTATGTGAAAAGATTTTTAAGAAAAAAGCAAATCCTACGCAGATAACATGATAATTTCATGCAAAGCGAAAGGAGACACCATGAAAATCGAATACACAAAAGTAGGAGACTATTATTTACCGAATCTTTACTATCAGGAGGAAACTAGACCGATTGGCTATTGGGGAATGCTTCGGAATGAATATCTGAAAGAACATAAATCTGGAACTTATACATATTTTCTTCTGACCGCCAGACTGGACAGCTATCTGGCAGATCTGAATGAACAGGCACAGGAACGCTTTGAGCTGATAGAAGCTCAGATGAGAAGTGCGGAGGGAGTTACTGAGGAACTGAAGAGACAGAATCCTATGGAATGGGTACGCCACTGCAACAATATCCGCAACCGGGTTGCTGAAATCATCAAACAGGAACTGATTTATGTATAAGGGGGATTCCAGATATGAGAAGAGAATTGATTGAAAGTTATTATGAAGAATACCAGCGGGAACTGGAAAGATTTCTTGAATCCGATCCAGAGACGTTTTCTCTGGAAGCAGAAATTCATCATTACATAGAAATACTGGAACCAGTCCTTAGAGGTGACGGACAGGAGATGTGGCAGGTATTGGACAGAATTATTTCAGCGAAAAATTCCATGGAAGGGATTGTGGCAAAAGAAATGTATATTCGAGGATTTCTGGATTATGAAAGGCTGGTGTGTGAGAAAGACAATCATATCTGAAAAATGAAAATGTGACAGCATAAACAAATAAGACCTTCTGTGAAAGCAATCAGCCACAGGAGGTCTTTGCTGTCCCACCTGCATAAAAAAACATCTCTGTTTTCGCATTGATTGATTTAGCAGGTCGTACCGGTGTGGTAATGTTTTGCTGTGAGATAAGCATATAAAAAACAAATAGGAAAGACATTGAGTGGAAATTGAGCTGGAATTGAGAAAAAAGATATATTGTGCTTACGTTCTTCATGTACTCTTGTTGTGATTTCATTGTTTTTTATCGTATAATATGGATACTGGAGGTGGTTTGGATGAAATACAAGATTTTAGTTGTCGATGATGATAAAGAATTGGTGAAAATGCTTTGTAGTTATTTTAATATGAAACAATATGAAACCATTACGGCTACAGATGGAATGGAAGCATTAAATAAAATAAAAATGAAACCGGATATTATTTTGTTGGATATCAATATGCCACGCATGGATGGGATTGAAGTATGTCGTCTGATACGCAGTAAAGTGTTATGTCCAATTTTATTTCTGACAGCAAGAGTTGACGAAGATGATAAAATTAATGGGTTGCTTTCAGGTGGGGATGATTATATTACGAAACCATTTAGTCTTCGGGAGTTGGAAGCAAGGATTGTCACAAACATAAAGAGAGAAGAAAGGCATCAACAAAAAACGGAATACCGTTTCATGGATGAAATGCTGATTGATTATTCTGAAAAAATAGTAGCTATAGCTGGACACAGGATGGAGTTCACAAAAATTGAATATCAGATTATTGAATTCTTATCCATGCATCCAGGGCAGGTGTTTGATAAAGAACGTATATATGCACAAGTCTGTGGATATGATGCGGAAGGGGACAGTAGAACGATAACGGAATTAGTACGGCGTATAAGGAAAAAAATAGCGGATTATTCAGAAAAAGAATACATAGAAACTGTATGGGGGATTGGATACCGATGGAAAAAATAAGAAACTTGTCACTGAAAAAAACAATTCTGCTTTATTTTGTGATCAGCTTAACGGCAGCATTTCTGTTATCTGGATTTACAGTTCATTTTGCAAGAAATATGCAGAATAAAATATGGGAAAAATATATTGATTATGCAGATTATACGGACGTGTTTCAGCAATATGGAAAGAAATACGAGATTGAGATATCAAGACCTAATCAATCGCAGATGAATCGTTTGGACTATCATCTTTCGGAAATGTGTGACTTTATGGAAACATATTCGGTACTGATTTTTTCGATTGTTGGGAGTGTTGCTGCGGTATTCTTTTTTTATAAAAATAAGTTAAAGACACCTCTACAGGAACTAAAAGATGCCTCACAAATGATTGCAGATAATGAACTGGATTTTCATGTGTCCTATGAAAATAAAGATGAGATGGGAACTTTGTGTAAAGAATTTGAAATGATGCGAAGTGATTTAGCAGATAACAACAGAAAGATGTGGCGAATGATTGATGACGAGAAGGCTTTGCGGAATGCAATTGCACATGATATACGTTCTCCACTTTCCATATTGCGTGGGTATCAGGAAATGCTCTTAGAGTTTGTTTCTGCTGAGAGTATAAAAACAGAGGATGTTATTGATATCTTACAAACAGGCATGTATCAGATTGACCGTATAGAGCATTTCACGGAAAACATGAGAAAAATGTCCCATTTAGAACAGAGGGAACTGCAATGCTCAGAGATAGAATTATCAGAACTTGCAAAAAAGATTGAGGCAGAAGCTGCCATGCTGTCCAAGAAGGAAAGTAAATTATGTAAGGTAGAAAGAGTGCAGGAACAAAACATTGTGAAAGTGGATGAGGAACTTGTCATGGAAGTGACAGACAACTTACTGGAAAATGCGGTTCGATATGCACAAAAAAGTATTGCTTTGCAGATAAAGAAAAAGGATGGTTTTCTTATAATTTCTGTTGAAGATGATGGAATAGGATTTGTGGATACTGAGGAAAAAGTAACAGAGCCATTTTATCATAAGAATCCACAAGATGATTTAAAGCATTTTGGCCTTGGTATGTATATTTCTCGTATTTTCTGTGAAAAGCATGGAGGAAATTTGAAAATATATAATGCCAGACAAGGCGGTGCTCATGTAGAAGCTCTTTTCAAAGCTGAATAAAAATACTTTATAAGGCTGAAATCACAAATAAAGTGGTTTTAGTCTTTTTTGTTGTGAATTTATTGAGAATTGATTTGTATGATGTTGTTAAAGAAATAAAGAAAGGAAGAGATACAATGAAAACAATCATAAAAAGAAGTATACTTGATTATTTAAAGAACCCTGTTTTGTGGATTGGCTTGATTATTATAGTTGCCAGTATGTATCAATGTCTGTCATCGTATTTGCAAATTCATTATATCAAACAGAATGAACAGATCACACAAAATGACGTAGCATTGGAAGATGCTGATGTCATGGATGGGTACATTCCCACATCTGATGATAAAGAAAGAAGAAGGGAGTGGGAAGATACGATCAAAGAGACGTTAATGGACACCTCCAAAAATGGTTTTGGATTTAGCAGGCAGGAAGCAGATCATGTAATGAAAGAAATTCAGAATATGGATGTAAAGACTGCTTCTGAGTTTTTGGAATCCCAATATGGCTATTATAATGCAATATATGCTTATGAGGACCTTGAAATTCATAAGGGGACAGCAGAAGAAATCAATCATTATATCGAGCGGAAATTATCCGAACATTCTTTTTCCTGGTACTTTGCCAAAAAGTTCACGGATTTTGCAGGATTGCATATGGCCTTTTTTGCAACAGTCTTGCTATCATTTTTATTTATTCAGGATACACGAAAAAATACCTATGAATTATTACATACAAAGCCTGTTACGGCAATCCAATATATATGTGGGAAAGTAATAAGCGGATTCATTAGTATGCTGGGAGTATTAGTGATTTTGAATGTTATATTCTTTATGCTGTGTTTGAAAACGTCTTTAGAATCGGGCTTTCCGGTAACACCAATTGATTTTTGCGTGAATTCTCTGATCTATATTGTGCCGAATCTTTTGATGATATGTTGTGTCTATACAATTACAGCATTAATATTTAAAAATCCGCTTCCGGCAGCACCAGTTTTGTTTTTACACATTATATATTCAAATATGCTGACCAAGAAGAATGATATTTATTATATGAGACCGTTCTCTATTATGGTGCGATTTCCTGGCAGGTTTTTTGAAACACATGCAGCCAAAATGTCAAATATAAATCAGATTATGCTTGTGATCTCATCTGTTATATTAGTATGTATTTCTGTTACAATCTGGAAAAGGAGGAGGGTTCATTGAAAACGGAACTAAAAAACTGCCTGTCGTTATATAAGATTTTTTATTCATGTGCATTTATACTGATATTGTGTGTTATTCATCCGATTATATACTATGAAGAAATCGGTTCAGCAATTCAGTCTCCAATAGCATTTTTAACAATTATTTTTTGTAGTGACACATATTTGATGGAAGTAAAAAGTAAGCGTGCCGATGTATTTCATTTGTATGATCAAAAAAAGCAGTTAAAAGTAATATCGCAGAGAGTGGGCGTTCAAATATTATATTTATTAATACTTTCTTGTGTTGGATATGTTTTGTTTTTCTGGCAAAAACCGGGCAGTGTAAACGAAGGCATTTCGGGTATTCAGATATTTCTTTTATATTTCATTGCAATGTTTGGAACTATCTGGCTTTGGAGTATATGCTCTGTGATTTTGTGTACATTGCTTCGAAATATGTGGGCAGGTATTGGATGTTTATTTGGAATTGTCATTGGACTTATATCAAAAGCGGGAAGTTCATTTTTCGGAAATCTGGGATTGTTTTCTTTCAGCTTTTGTGAACCTACTCAATTAATGTCCGAGAGTTGGATTTATGGAACGCTTGTGTCTTTTATAGCGGGGCTGTTTTTATTTGCAGTATTACCAATGGCTTTAAAGAAAAGAGGATAGATTATGAGTATTAGAATAAATGATTTAACAGTTAGATTTAAAAATGGTGTAGTTGCAGTAAATAAGGCATCTCTTGAAATACCTAAGGGAATTTACGGACTTTTGGGAGAGAATGGTGCGGGAAAAACCACGCTGATGAGGGTTCTTACAACTGTTTTAAAACAAACGGAAGGAATGGTTTCCCTTGATGGAATTCTGTATAACGAGGGAAATTATGAGAAAATACAGAAAAAGATTGGTTATCTTCCACAGGAAATCGACTTATATCCGAATCTTACGGTGAAAGAATGTCTTGTATATATGGGGGGACTGTCAGGAGTAGCCAGAAATGACCTCGAACAAAGAATTACCTATTATCTGGAAAAGACTTCTCTTACAGAGCATCAGAATAAAAAAATGCGGCAATTATCTGGTGGTATGAAGAGACGTGTCGGACTCATACAGGCACTTCTTAATAATCCGGATTTTTTGATTATTGATGAACCAACAACTGGGTTAGATCCGGAAGAAAGAATTAGGATCCGCAATCTTCTGGTTGATTTTTCAAAGGATAGAACTGTGCTGTTTTCCACTCATGTAGTAGAAGATTTAGCAGCAACCTGTACACAGCTTGCCATTATGAAAAAAGGAAGTTTTTTATATTCCGGAAGCGTGAGTGGATTGCTGGAAAATGCAAAGGGCTGTGTTTGGAATTGTACGGTACAAAATGCAGAAGAAGCCCGTTTGTTAGAAGCCAATTATTCTATTTCATCTAAGCAGTATGTAGAAAATGGAATTCATATGAAAGTATTAAGCAAAGGAAAGCCAAATGAGAAGTGTGTCCCGGATAATGATATCACTTTGGAAGATGCGTATATTTATTTGACGAATAGTTGAATATAACGGCGGGCAAGTTGCCCGCCGTAAATTGTACTTATTTTGTTAAAAGACCGGATAGATTTTTTCCAATGGAAAATCCAATCTGTGGATATAACTCCTGAATCTCCTGATATTATTTCTCAATCATTTCCGGTTCATCAGCCCAGAGTTTCTTGTACTGTAGCATAATCAAGAGTACAATCAGAGTTATATTCTTTGATAACTTTTGACAATTTTTGTAGGATGGAGGTTCCCGATATGATGCAGATAACCAGACACTTACATTCCAGACCAATCAGTTTTCAGATTGTGCCATTGCATATAAAGACGTGAAAAAGTCCGGACAGACGGGCAGAAATGACAGTAACGGCACAAAGAAAGATAAACCAACAGGAAATACCCCAACGTCAATCTATTCACCGCAGACAGGTGATACAACAGACTTGTCAGGGTATGTGATTTTGCTGATTGCTTCGGTAACAGTAATCACCGGATGGTTAATCTTAAGAAAGAAAAAATGTAATAAAGAAGATAACGAGCACCCCTGTGGATTTACCACAGGAGTATTTCAGAATCAATAGAAACATATGGCAGGCACTGACTATAAAAGTTGGTGCTTCTTTTTTGACCTTTTTTCAAAAGCAGCTGACATGATTCCCATTGCCACGTGTGATTAGTAGAAAAATGATTTTTTCTGCGAAAATACCGTCCAAACACCCTCTGAAACTTGCAATTAGTGTGGGAATAGTTCATTTTTGCGAAAAAAACTTGCAAAAGGGGGTTGGTAAATATACTTTCAAAAGCTTTATAGGTAGAGGAACAAAATTTTCTCATAATTTTTCAAAATCATGTTCGCTTTTATCTCTCCTAATACAGAGTAAGTAAAGGGACTAACAAAAGTAAAAGAAAAAATGATAAAAATACAAAAAAATATCACGAATTTTTTGCATCATGCCAAGTCATTTGACTTTAGTAATCAGAGGACGTTTTGGAATGTTCCTTCGCTGAACCTTGACAACCGATAAGTGCACCCTGGAAGTCTACCAGGAGTTCTGCCATAACCTTTCTTTTACAGAGAGTGAGCGGAATCATAATGACACTCCCGATGATGGGCGGCTGACCAAAGCCTTATGGTCAGTGGCCTGCTGATGCAGGCAGAGGCAGTCTGAGACGACTGCAGATGACAGGGAAACGCACGCCAGACCGCCGGACGAATGAAACTGATAACAATGTTTACAGGGCGAAATGCCTGGAAAGGAGCAGTTTATGACAGAACTGAAAATGAAAGAAATGCAGATAATCCACTGGTTTGGATGCCCGAATCTGAACTGTACAAAGGAGAGAATCCATCTGGCAGCTATGCTTGCAACGGATGCAGAAATGAAAAAGAATCTTTACAAGGTATGCAGATTCCTCGCAAGAGAAGAAATCGCATATCGGTATCCGAGCATATATGAAATGATTCGGAAAATGTTTTCGCCGGATGATACTAATCCACCGGACGCATGTGCAATGTTTATGCCGGACAATGAACCAGATGATGAAGAATATGCAATGGCAACGTAGCTGCGGAAAGGACAGTAGCGATTATGAATAAAGTGATTTTAATGGGAAGACTGACAAAGAATCCGGAGATCAAATATGCCGGAAAAGATAATGATATGGCAGTAGCAAGATATACACTTGCGGTAAATAGAAGATATAAACGTGACGGAGAACAGGAAGCAGATTTTATCTCCTATGTCACATTTGGAAAGAGTGCAGAGTTTGCACAGAAATATCTTCACAAGGGAACGAGAATTGTGATCGGCGCCGCATAAAAACAGTTTGATATATCAAAAAAGCAATTTTGAAGGCAAAAATAAAATTCCTGTGAAAATTTGGAGATCTTTACAGAAACAGCTCTGAAATTCTCTTTTATTAGGTATAAGGGATTTATGGAAGTCCTTAAATATACGGAAAAAGGGGAAGACATTTGGAAGAAAAATTGCAGTTGCTTTGGTTGATATTGATCTTTGTTGATTTTGGGCTTATGTTTATTTCATTTCCAATTTTGATTTATGCAATTATTGCCTGACATAAATGTAAAAAAGCCTTTCTGTATATCAGTACATTTATATATGGACAATAATGGGGTTTCTTCCACACGTGCGATTACGCATTACATTAAATCCAAAGAGAGACGGGCTTTTACATTTCGGGGAAAAGAATATAAAAACTTTGCGGAATGTTGTCTTGCATATGGATTGAAGCCAAAGTCAGTAAGTTCTGCAGTTTTTAAGGAGAATCGTCCCCATGCAGAGGTGCTGGAAAAAATTGTCTCTCATGTGGAAGGATGTATCCCACAAGAAGTAATGGAAAAAAAGGAAATTACTGGAAACTATGTAATTCCCAAAAAAAGGCATCGTGCAAAGGAAGCATTCTTTTATGAAGGGGAAAAATATATTTCGCTGGGACAATGTTGTGAGATATATGGAATTAATGAATCCAGTGTACGGGCCAGAGCCTGGAGGACTCATTGCACATGGGAAGATGCTGTAAAACATTTTATAGAAAAAAGCAGTGTAAACAAGTTGAAAAAGATATTTGTATATAAAGGGAAAGAGTATCAAAGTGTTGCTGAATGTTGTAGGAAATATGATGTTCGTGCTGCCAGTGTTCGTAATCGCACATCATCAAAGGGATGTAGCCTAGAAGAGGCTTTGGATCACTTTATAATGAAAAAGAAAGAGATAAAAAAGGGATTTGTATTCCGAGATAAAAGTTATGCAACAATGGAAGAATGCTGTAAAGCTTATGGCGTGAGTGCAAGTAGCGTATCTTCAAGAAAGTACAGATTAGGGTGCAGCATAGAGGAATCTCTGGAACATTTTATAAAGAATAAAGAAATGATAGAAAAAAGAATACAGAAATTTACATTTAGAGGAAGGGAATATCCTAGTCTCAGGGCCTGCTGCAAGAAATATGGCATCGAAGATGCGTGTGTAAGGCAGCGGGCCAGGGATCAAAATTGTTCCCTGGAAGAATCCTTTGAGCATTTTATGACTAGAAAAAGAAAGTATATGCTAAACAATCCGGAGTTTGAATATCAGGGGATCCTTTATCCATCGCTTAAGGAATGCTGTGAAAAGTTGGAGATAAACAAAAACAGCGTAGTAAGTAAAAGTCGTCGAAGTGGATGCAGCTTACAAGAAGCAGTGGAATATTATGTAAAAAAGCAACACACAAAATAAAATTGTATTGACCAGCAGGCAGTCGTTTATAGAATCCATAGGAGAGGAGGAACAGCCAATATCATCTGCCTGCAGATATTGGCTGTAATATATATGATACATAAAAAAACACAAGCAGCAGATAACGATAAGATTCTTATATCGGTCAAGGAAGCCTGTGAACTCACAGGCCTTTCAGAGAAAACCATGAGAACTCTTATGAAGAATAATACCTTCATGGTACGAATTGGGCGAAGAACCCTGATTGATAAGAAAAAATTTCAGAAATGGATTGATCGGCAGTCTTGAAAGGTTTTAGGGGTTGTGTTAAAATTAAGCCCAGTGCCATGCATGATCATCTATTAATGGAAAGAGGATGGTGATGTTATGGGAAAGAATTTAAAAGGTAAAGAAATAGGTAAAGGGATTCGCCAAAGAAAAGATGGGCGTTATGAGGCCAGAATCACAATTAAGGGTTCTGGCAAACCGCCTTTTTCGATTTATGGAACAAATTTGCAACAGTTGAAAAAACAAAGAAATATGTATTTGACAGAAGTTCTTCCGGGAGTCCCGGGCTTTGATTCGAGTATGTCTGTTTCAAAATGGTATGAGAAATGGATGGAACTCTATAAAGTTTTTAAGATCAAAGCAACTACAATAAGAAACTATGAAGATGGTTTTAGAAGAACTGAGGAATACATTGGCTATATGAAGCTGGCAGAGGTCAAACCGGAACATATTCTTAGCATGATAAAGAAACTGGAGGACGAGGGATATGCCCGGACTTCAATAATACAATCATTAAGTGTCGTGCATCAAATGTTTGAGAGGGCAGCTGCCAGTAAAATGATTCCATCGGATCCCACAGCAGATGTTAAGCTTTCTAAAGAGGTACCGGGAGAAACATTGGCAGAACCAACAGGAGAAAATTTGGATACAAAAGAGAATTGTCTTAGTACAGTCGAAAGCCACCGTTTTCTGGAAACTATTGAAGGAAACCGTTACGAGGAGCTTTTCTTGATCTTAATGCATACGGGAATGCGTATAGGTGAAGCGATTGCCCTACAATGGAGAGATGTTAATTTTGATGAAAAATATCTCCGTGTATACAAAACGTTGAACAGAGTTAAATTGTATTATGACAAGCAGGGAAAGAGACTTACAGAGCCATATTATATTACGCAGATTACATCCCCGAAAAAAAAGAAAAGTGTCAGACTGATTCCGCTGCCAGATATCGCAATTGAAGCTTTTAGAAACTGGAAAGAAAAACAGGACCAGGACAAAAAAGCATTAGGCAAGAAATGGGGTGCTGAAAATGAGCTTCTGGAAAAATACCCTGGGCTGATATTTACAACATCTACAGGAATGAGCTATCTTCCTGTCAATGCTGAAGATGAATGCGAACGAATCAAGAATATTGTAAATAAGCAGGAATCACTGGTGGCCAAAAAAGAGGGTCGGGAAGCAGAAATGTTAGAGGTAACTCCGCATAGTTTTCGTCATACTTTTGTAACAAGATGTGTTCAGTCTGGAATGGGACCAGCTACAGTAGGTAAGATTAGTGGTCATTCTACTCAGAAAATGACAGAATATTATACGCATCTTGAACAGGGGTATGTGAAAGATGAATACGAACGGTACGATAAAAAATATGGAAAAGAAAGCTAATTTTACTGATAAAATGACAATTTAGGAAGAGGTTTAAATATTTGGAAAAAGCAAGAAACACTGAAGAAGAAAAAAAAATGGGTCAAAAGTGGGTCAAAAAAGAATATAAGGCATCTGAAACCCGCATAAACACTGGGTTTCCGGCTGATACCAGTACATTATCACCGATGATGAAAGAATACATAAAGACCAAAGAAGAGTACAACGACTGTATCCTTTTTTACCGTCTGGGCGATTTTTATGAAATGTTCTTTGAGGATGCACTGACTGCATCCAGGGAACTGGAAATTACACTTACAGGAAAAGACTGCGGACTGGAAGAGAGAGCGCCCATGTGTGGCGTTCCTTTTCATGCTGCGGAAACTTATATCAACCGGCTGATCGAAAAGGGCTATAAGGTTGCCATCTGCGAACAGGTAGAAGATCCGAAAAAAGCCAAGGGTCTTGTTAAACGAGAGGTTGTCCGCATTGTCACACCGGGAACTACTCTGGATACCATGTCACTGGACGAGTCCAAAAACAATTATCTGATGTCCATTGTCTCCATCGGAGATCATTTTGGCTGTGCAATTGCAGATATCACAACCGGTGACTGCTTTCTCACAGAGCTGGATAAACCACAGAAGCTTCTGGATGAGATCAATAAATTCACACCTGCCGAGATCATCTGCAACGACGCCTTTCTTTTAAGCGGTGTGGATGTAGCGGATCTGAAGGGGCGTCTTGGGATTTGTGTATTTGCTCTGGATCCCTGGTACTTTGACGACCAGCTGTGCCAGAAAACCCTGAAAGAGCATTTTCACGTAGGAAATCTGGAAGGTCTCGGGATCGGAGATTATGACAGCGGGATCATTGCCTCCGGTGCACTGTTCCTGTATCTGAAGGAAACACAAAAAACAGCACTTTCCCATATGGCAAGCATCCGCCCATACTCTGCTGAAAAATATATGCTCATCGACAGCTCCAGCCGTCGTAACCTTGAGCTTGTGGAAACCATGCGCGAAAAGCAGAAAAGAGGTTCTCTTCTCTGGGTTCTGGATAAGACCAAAACCGCCATGGGTGCAAGAACCCTTCGTTCTTATGTGGAACAGCCTCTGATCGATGCAGAGGAAATTGAAAAGAGACTTGGTGTCTTGGAAGAACTGAACGCAAAACCTATGGAACGTGATGAGATCCGGGAATACTTAAATCCGATCTACGATCTGGAACGTCTGATAAGCCGTATCAGCTATAAATCTGCCAACCCAAGAGATTTGGTTTCCTTTGCCTCTTCCCTGGAAATGCTGCCGTATATAAAGCAGATCCTTGCAGAATTTAAATCTCCGCTGCTTATGCAGATCAACGAAGACATGGATCCACTGTCAGACATTACCGCTCTGATCCGTAATTCCATTGCTGATGATCCGCCCCTTGCCCAGAAGGACGGCGGTATCATTCGGGAAGGTTATAACGAAGATGTGGACAAATTCCGCCGCTCCCGGACAGATGGAAAGAAGTGGTTATCTGAACTGGAAGCAAGAGAGCGAGAACGCACCGGTATCAAGAGCCTGAAGATCAAATATAACCGTGTATTCGGCTATTCCCTGGAAGTTACCAACACTTTCAAGGATCTCGTACCGGAGAACTATATCCGCAAACAGACTCTTACCAACGCAGAGCGTTACATCACCCAGGAGCTGAAGGATCTGGAGGATCTGATCCTTGGAGCGGAAGATAAACTTTATGCATTAGAATTTGAACTGTTTTCAGATATTCGTGATCAGGTTGGAGCTGAGGTTGTCCGTATCCAGCGTACTGCAAAGGCAGTAGCGGCTCTGGATGTTTTTGCTTCCCTTGCACTGGTTGCACAGAGGAATAACTTTGTCCGGCCCAAGATCAATGAAACCGGCCTCATTGATATCCGAAATGGCCGCCACCCGGTTGTGGAACAAATGATTGAAAACGATATGTTCATTCCAAATGATACGTATCTTGACAACCACAAAAAACGTATCTCCATTATCACAGGACCGAACATGGCCGGAAAATCCACATACATGCGCCAGACGGCGCTGATCGTACTGATGGCACAGATCGGAAGCTTTGTTCCTGCGGACAGTGCGAATATCGGTGTGGTTGACCGGATCTTCACCCGTGTGGGAGCATCCGATGATCTTGCAAGCGGACAGAGTACCTTTATGGTGGAGATGACAGAGGTTGCCAACATTCTTCGTAATGCCACTTCCCGAAGTCTTCTGATCCTAGACGAGATCGGACGTGGAACCAGTACCTTTGACGGTCTTTCCATTGCCTGGGCAGTGATCGAACACATCAGCAATACCAAACTCTGCGGCGCCAAGACCTTATTTGCGACCCATTATCATGAGCTTACCGAACTGGAAGGCAAGCTTTCCGGTGTCAACAACTACTGTATCGCTGTCAAGGAAAAAGGCGACGATATCGTATTCCTGCGTAAGATCGTAAAAGGCGGAGCAGATAAGAGCTATGGTATCCAGGTAGCCAAGCTTGCCGGAGTCCCGGATTCCGTGATCCAGCGTGCCAAGGAACTGGTAGAGGAGCTCAGTGATGCAGATATCACCGCAGCTGTAAAAGATCTGACCGCTCCAAAGAAAAAGCAGAAAATCACCTATGATCAGGTAGATATGGCACAGATGTCACTGTTTGACACGGTACAGGACAATGATATCATTGAAGAGATCAAAAACCTGGAGATTGGAAATCTGACACCAATGGAAGCTTTGAATATTCTCTATAACCTGCAGAACAAAATTAAGAACCGGTGGTGATACCCTTGAAAAAAATTGCAGTTTTAGACCAGAATACCATTGATAAGATCGCAGCAGGAGAGGTCGTAGAGCGCCCCTCCTCTGTTGTAAAAGAGCTTGTGGAAAATGCCATTGACGCAGGTGCTACCGCTATTACTGTGGAGATCACAGACGGTGGAAAAAAGCTGATCCGTATCACGGATAATGGCTCCGGAATGGATGCAGAGCAGGTTCCGCTTGCTTTTCTCCGCCATGCCACAAGTAAAATTGAAAAGGTAGAAGACCTGACTCACATTGCCTCTCTTGGCTTCCGTGGTGAAGCACTTTCTAGTATTGCCGCTGTCTCCCAGGTGGAGCTGATCACAAAGACGCCTTCCGGGATCAGTGGTACCCGGTATGTGATCGAAGGCGGAAAAGAACAGTCTCTGGAGGAAATGGGGGCACCCGAGGGAACAACCTTTCTGATCCGAAACCTCTTTTACAATACACCTGCAAGGAGCAAATTCCTGAAATCCGATATGACAGAAGCCGGTTACATCAATACTCTGATGGAGCAGCTGGCGCTTTCCCATCCGGAAATCTCCTTTAAATATATCCAGAACCGTCAGGTGAAGCTTTCCAGTTCCGGAAACTACAGTGTAAAAGATGTGATCTACAGTGTTTACGGACGTGAGATTGCCAAGGCGCTTCTGGATGTTTCCTATGAAAATGATTTCATGAAGATCGAGGGCTTTGTGGGGAAACCGGAGATTTCCAGAGGAAACCGTACTTTTGAGAATTATTATATCAATGGCAGGTATGTTAAAAACAAGATCATTACCAAGGCCATTGAGGACGGATATAAGGGACTTGTCATGCAGCATAAATTTCCGTTTGTCTCCCTTCGGATCGAAATGGACGGCAATGACCTGGATGTTAATGTGCATCCCGCAAAGAGAGAGGTGCGTTTTGCCAGAGAAACCGAAGTTTATACGGCCATTTATGAAACTGTCCGCAAGGTATTGACCCACAGAGAACTGATCCCGCAGGTATCTGTGGGAAAAGACGAACCGACATCCCGCACAGAACAGATAAAGCCAGGAAATATTCCGGAGCCTTTTGAAGTAAAACGGCGTCAGGAGATGTACGGTCACCCGAACCGGACGGCAAATATAGCTTCCCATACTGCACCGGCAGCTTCTGAAGTACGTACAACGCCGGTTCCATCGATGCCTTATGATAAGTCGACAAATGGTACCGCCTCCTATGGCTCAGCTGAAACATCTCACAGTTCTTCTGCTTCTTCTGCAGATAAATACAAACATGTGGATTCTCTGCGGGAAAACCCCGTATATGGATCGCAGCCTTTTACAAAAGAAGAAGAGGAAATGTTTTCCGGAACATTAAAAGACGGAAGAAATGAAAATTCCGCTGCAGAAACAGCAGATTCTGAAGTGATTTCTGAAAAGCCTGCTGAATCGGCACCTCCTGAGGTAGACAACGAACCGATCAAATCTCAGGAACAGGAACCGCCAAAACAGCTGGAACTGTTTGAAGAACGGCTTCTTGCTCCTGAATCCAGAAGCCGCCACAGGCTGATCGGACAGCTGTTTGACACCTACTGGCTGGTACAGTTCGAGGATAATTTTTATATCATTGACCAGCATGCTGCTCATGAAAAAGTATATTATGAGCGATTCGTAAAGCTGTTTCAGTCCCAGAACATCCAGTCCCAGTATGTAAGTCCGCCACTGATCGTTTCACTCAGCCTTGAGGAGGAGAATCTGCTGAAGGCAAACGAAAAGTATTTCCGAGATTTCGGCTTTGAGATCGAACCCTTTGGCGGAAGGGAGTACAGTATCAGTGCGGTTCCCTCCAGCCTTCTGGGAATGACAGAAGAAGAGCTGTTTCTGGAAATGCTGGACCACCTCACTGCAGACGGTTCCAAGGATGCCTTTGAAATTTTTGCCTCAAGGCTTGCGACCATGGCCTGTAAGGCTGCTGTAAAAGGCAATCATTCTATGTCGCCTCAGGAAGCTGACAAGCTGATCGATGAATTATTGACACTGAAAAATCCTTATAACTGTCCTCATGGAAGACCAACGATCATTGCCATGAGTAAGACAGAAATCGAAAAAAAATTCAAACGTATCGTGTAAGATACTTAACATAAACGGAGGAAATATATGAAAAAACCTCTTATCGTGCTTACCGGGCCTACTGCCGTGGGAAAAACAAAGCTTTCCATTGCCCTTGCAAAAGCAGTAAACGGAGAGATCATTTCCGCGGACTCCATGCAGGTTTACCGCCACATGGATATCGGTTCCGCCAAGATCACGCCGGAAGAAATGGATGGCGTCCCACATCATCTGGTGGATGTACTGGAGCCAACAGAAGATTTTAACATTGTTCTTTTTCAGCAGATGGCAAAAGATGCCATGGACAAAATTTATGACAAAGGCCGGATTCCGATCCTGGTAGGCGGCACAGGATTTTATATTCAGTCTGTGACCAGAGATATTGATTTTACCAGCTCCGACCAGGATGAACATTACCGCAGTGAGCTGGAAGAACTGGCAGAGCAGAAGGGGCCTGCATTTCTCCATGACATGCTTGCCAAGGTCGATCCCAAGTCAGCCAAAGATATCCATGAGAACAATGTCAAGCGGGTGATACGTGCCCTGGAATTTTATAAACAGAACGGTACCAGGATCTCCGAGCATAATGAAGAACAGAAGGAGCATACCAGTCCCTATGCACTGGCTTATTTCGTCCTGAACGCACCACGCCCCCTTCTCTATGAACGCATTGACACAAGAGTGGACGAAATGCTGAAAAACGGTCTGACAGAAGAAGTTAAAAAACTTCGGGAGCTTGGCTGCCACAGGGGAATGGTTTCCATGCAGGGGCTTGGCTATAAGGAAATCCTGGACTGGATGGACGGAAAATATTCTTATGAGGAAGCCGTACGGGTCCTGAAACGTGACACCAGACACTTTGCCAAACGTCAGCTTACCTGGTTCCGCAGAGAAGGCGAGGTAACCTGGGTAGATAAAAATAACTTTGATTACGATGACAGCAGGATCCTTTCCTACATGCTTTCTGTATGCAGGGAAAAGGGAATCCTCCATGCCAAATAAAATAAAAAAGGAAAAATGATCATGAAAGAATTATATGCACAGCTTGGAATCTCTTCCTCAGTTTACGATTTCGGTAAATCCGTGGAAGATTCCCTGAAAGAACGTTTTGAGAAATTTGATAAGACTGCAGAATACAACCAGATGAAGGTTATCCGCGCCATGCAGAAGAACCGTGTCAGTGAGGCTTGTTTCGGAGCTTCCTCCGGTTATGGCTACAACGACCTTGGCCGCGAAACTCTGGAGCAGGTCTATGCCGATACCTTCCACACAGAAGCTTGTCTGGTACGCCCGCAGATCACCTGCGGAACTCATGCACTTGCCATTGCTCTCTTCGGAAACCTGCGCCCCGGTGACGAGCTTCTTTCTCCTGTAGGAAAGCCTTACGATACCCTGGAAGAAGTGATCGGTATCCGCCCATCCAATGGTTCCCTTGCGGAATATGGCGTAAAATATCGTCAGGTGGATCTTCTCGAGGATGGCACCTTTGATTATGAAAACATCAGAAAAGCAGTCAATGAAAAAACAAAGCTGGTAACCATCCAGCGTTCCAAAGGCTATCAGACCCGTCCTTCTTTCTCCGTAAAACAGATCGGTGAGCTGATCTCTTTTGTAAAACAGATCAAGCCGGATGTGATCTGCATGGTAGATAACTGCTACGGAGAATTCGTAGATACCATCGAGCCAAGTGATGTAGGTGCGGATATTATGGTCGGCTCCCTGATCAAAAATCCAGGTGGCGGCCTTGCTCCTATCGGTGGTTATATCGCAGGAAGAAAAGACTGTGTGGAAAATGCCTCCTACCGTATGACCTGCCCGGGACTGGGCATGGAAGTCGGTGCAACTCTTGGTGTAAACCGTTCTCTGTATCAGGGATTTTTCCTTGCACCGATGATCACCAAAGGAGCTTTAAAGGGCGCTGTTTTTGCAGCGAACATTTATGAAAAGCTTGGTTTCCCGGTAGTTCCCAACAGCACAGAGCCACGTCAGGATATCATCCAGGCGGTCACTCTCGGAACACCGGAGGGTCTTGTAGCATTCTGCCAGGGTATCCAGGCTGCTGCACCGGTAGACAGCTTTGTGACACCAGAGCCGTGGGATATGCCGGGATATGACAGTCAGGTGATCATGGCAGCAGGTGCTTTCATCCAGGGTTCTTCCATTGAGCTTTCTGCCGATGGCCCCATGAAACCTCCTTATGCAGTTTATTTCCAGGGTGGTCTTACCTGGGAGCATGCAAAGCTGGGAATCCTGAAATCCCTTCAGTATATGGTTGATAAGGAACTTGTGAGATTATGAAAAAATCCGAAGGACCGGACTTAAAAAAACAGATCTTTGTCGTAGGAGCCGGTGCTTCCGGTCTTATGGCAGCTATTCAGGCTGCTATAAACGGAGCTGCAGTTACGGTTCTGGAACAAAATGACCGTCCCGGCAGAAAAATCTGTGCTACGGGAAATGGCCGTTGTAATATGACGAACCTGAATCAGGATGAAAACGCTTACCGGGGATCTCATCCTGAATTTGCCAAAGATGCTCTGGCACAGTTTCCTGTGGAAAAAACTCTGAAATTCTTTCAGGAATTGGGAATCTGTACCACAGACCGCAACGGATGGATCTATCCCCGAAGCAACCAGGCACAGAGTGTAGTAGATGTTCTTGTCATGAAGGCACGCAGCCTGAAGGTAAAGCTGAAAACCAATCAGACTGTTACCGGCGTGTCTTTTGCAGACGGACGGTGGAAGATCCATACTGACGGATGGACCTACAGTGGTGATGCCGTGATCCTTGCAAATGGTTCCCGTGCTTCTTCCGTTGCAGGTTCCTGCGAAAGCGGATACGAAATTGCAAAAAGTCTTGGACATCATCTGATCGAACCCCTTCCAGCTCTGACAGCTCTGAAATGTAAGGGAAATTCTTTTTCCGGCTGGAGTGGTGTACGAACAGAAGGGACGATAACACTTTATATAGACGGCACACCGACAGTCTCCCAGCAGGGAGAGCTGCAGCTTACCGATTACGGTGTATCCGGGATCCCGGTATTCCAGATTTCCCGCTATGCTATCCGTGCCGTCCATGAAAACAAAAATGTGGAGCTTTCCATAAATTTTTTTCCGGAACTGAGCCGGAAAGAGCTGGAAGAATACCTGGAGCACAGAAAAGCAGCCTGCCCTTACAAAACAGAAAAAGAACTTCTAATCGGACTTTTTCCTGAAAAACTGATCCGTGTTTTATGCGCACAGAAGGATCTTATCCGCGGGATCACCGATTTTCGTCTCCCGGTAAAAAACGGCCTTTCCTTTGAACAGGCACAGGTTTGTTCCGGTGGAGTGGATACGTCTGAAGTTCACAGCAAAACCTTGGAGTCCAGACTTCATAAAGGTCTTTATTTTGCCGGAGAGCTCCTTGACATTGACGGTACCTGCGGAGGTTATAACCTGCAGTGGGCATGGTCAAGCGGAGCTGCCGCCGGTATCTGGGCAGCAAAGGAGGAAGAAAAATGATCCGGATCACACAGCTGAAGCTTCCCATCACCCATACAGAAGAGCAGCTTCACCGAAAAATAGCAAAAATACTTCGTCTTGGAAATCAGCCGTTCACCTATGAGATCCGAAAACAATCTCTGGATGCCCGGCACAAAGAGGAAAAAAAATTTGTCTACACTGTAGATATTAAACTGGATAACGAATCCCGTGTTCTCAAAAAAGTTCACAATAAAAATATTATGTTAACCTCTGAGAAGAAATATCATTTTCCCTCATCTGGCTCTGAAACTCTGTCCCATCGTCCTGTAGTGATCGGAAGCGGACCTGCAGGATTATTCTGTGCCTGGTACCTGGCCAAAGCCGGGTACTGTCCACTGGTACTGGAACGGGGAGAAGAAGCAGACAAACGACAGGAAACAGTGGAAAATTTCTGGAAAAACGGCATCCTGGATCCGGATTCCAATGTACAGTTCGGAGAGGGCGGTGCAGGGACTTTTTCCGATGGAAAGCTGAACACTCTGGTAAAAGATACTTTTGGAAGAGGAAGGGAGGTTCTTTCCCGATTTGTGGAGGCAGGAGCTCCTTCCGAGATCCTTTACCAGCAAAAGCCTCATCTTGGCACAGATCAGCTTGTAGGTATCGTTCAGTTTATGCGTCATCAGATTGAAGAAATGGGCGGGGAATTCCGTTTTCGTTCCACAGTAACTGATCTGATAATCCGTGACCGGAAGCTTAATGCAGTCATTGTCAATGCAAAAGAGGAAATACCGGCAGAAATCTGTATTCTTGCTCCCGGCCACAGCGCCAGAGATACATTTGCCATGCTGGATAAACACAATATAAATATGGAGCCGAAATCTTTTGCGGTGGGGGTACGCGTGGAGCATCCGCAGACCATGATCAACCGGGATCTTTACGGAGAACCGGAAAACGACCGTCTGGGTGCAGCCAGCTACAAGGTTACCCATACACTGGAAAACGGACGTGGCGTTTATTCTTTCTGTATGTGTCCCGGCGGATATGTTGTAAATGCATCTTCTGAAGAAGATATGCTTGCAGTGAATGGTATGAGCTATCAGGCACGTGACAGCCATAATGCCAACAGTGCTATCATCGTTACGGTAAACCCTTCTGATTTTCCTGAAGAGGGAGTTCTCGGCGGAATCGCTCTGCAGAGAAAACTGGAGCGCGCTGCCTGGGAAGCCGGAAACGGAAAAATCCCGGTACAGCTTTTCAAAGATTACTGTACACATCAGAAAAGTACCAGGCTTGGAGATGTGATTCCCTGTATCAAAGGAGCTTATACACTTACCGATGTCCGCAGTATTTTCCCGAAAGAGATCGGCGATTCCATTGAAGCCGGAATCCATGCGTTTGGAAAAAAGCTTTCCGGTTTTGACCGGCCGGATGCATTGCTGGAAGGAGTAGAAAGCCGTACTTCTTCTCCTGTACGGATCGTTCGGGAACCGAAAAAGCTCACTTCCAATATAGAAGGGATCTACCCCTGCGGAGAGGGCGCCGGTTACGCCGGAGGCATTACATCCGCAGCGATGGACGGGATCAAGGTGGCAGAAGCAGTCGCTTCCGTTTATGCCCTGCCTGTAAACAAAATATGAAAAAAGTGGAAATTTCCGGGATAGAGTGTACATCCCTGCTTTTTTATGCTAAAATAACTTCTGCAATTTTGCATCCCCTTCTTCGAGAGCGAAAAGGGAAATCATATGAAAGATACTATAATGGAAATGCCAGATTATCAGCGCCCGTATGAGAAATGTCTGCGGGAAGGAGAACAGTCCTTAAGCGATCGAGAGCTTCTTGCCGTGATTCTGCGCTGTGGCGTACAGGGATCCAGTTCCCTGACTCTGGCAGATAAAATCCTGAATTTATCGAAACAGACCGGATACAGTGGCCTGCTTGGACTGTTTCATATTTCCATGCAGGAACTGATGAAGATTCATGGGATCGGTAAGGTAAAAGCCGTACAGCTGAAATGTATCGGGGAACTTTCCAAGCGTATGGCAACCGCAGCTGCAAAACCGGAATTGTCTTTTCACCATCCGGTAACCATTGCGAAATATTATATGGAGCAGCTCAGGCATGAAGAACAGGAATTGCTTTACTGCATGATGCTGGACGGACATAACCATTTGTCGGGTGAACAGCTTTTAAGCCGCGGTACAGTCAATGCCACACTGATCACACCAAGAGAAGTCTTTGTAGAAGCTTTAAAATATCGTGCGGTGAACCTGATCCTGGTCCACAATCATCCAGGTGGTGATCCATCCCCCAGTCAAGCTGATCTGGATGTTACGGAACGGATTTATCATTGCGGTGAACTCCTCGGCATCCATCTTCTGGATCATATCATCATCGGTGATCACAGGTATGTCAGTTTCCGCGAAAAAGGGATTTTTGATGAATATACTTAAGTGAAGGGACGGATTTATGCTTTTTAGAAATAATTACGGAGTAGACCTTGGAAGCAGCTCTGTAAAAGTCTATTCATTTTTCAGAAACAAAAGTTACATAGAAAAGAACATGGTAGCCTACAGAGGACGCCGAATCCTTGCCATAGGGAACGAAGCTTATGAAATGTTTGAAAAATCACCTGCGGATATTTCCGTAAATTCTCCCATGGCTTTCGGTATGCTGGCAAATCTGGAATTGCAGGAGATCGTCCTTTACAGCATAATAAAAAAGATCGATCATACATCCGGTCTCGGAGCAGACATGTATTTTTCCGTGCCACTTGATATGACGGCTATCGAAAAGAGGGCATATTATTATCTGGTCAATGGCCACTGGCTGCGAAAAAACCGTGTTTTTATGGTGGAGTCCCCTATTGCAGATGCCATTGCCATGGGAATCGACCCTGAAAAAAATCAGGGAAGCATGATCGTAAACATCGGTGCACAGAGTACAGCGCTTTCCATCATAACCGATGGCAAGATCATCATTAGCCGTAAGATCCCCATCGGAGGCAGACAGATGAACGAATCTATCTGCAGCGAGATCCGAAAACATTATAATCTTCAGATCGGAACACGAACTGCAAAACGTCTGAAAGTAGTTATGGGAAGACTGAACGATCAGAAAAAAGAAGCCCGAAAAGTAGTCGGGATCGACAGTATTTCCGGACTTCCACGAGAAGAAGTTATTTCTGCCTACGTTGTTAATGAGGGGATCGCCAACTGTGTGAACCAGATCGCAGCAGAGATGAAATCTTTTCTGGAACGTACCCCGCCACAGATCGCTTATCATATTGCAAAAGAGGGCATTTATCTGACCGGCGGCAGTACACGGCTGCCTTATATAGATAACTATCTGGCTAGCTATACAGGATTTGCCTTTAATCTTTCTGATCTGTATGAAACTTCTGCAGCATACGGCCTGGAAAAAATCATCCGCGACAGAAACCTGCGCAAATGGGCCCAGCCGGTAAAGCAGAAAAAACTGTAAAGGGGCATATATAATGAAAAACATCCGAAAAAAAGTGCGTTTTCATTTTAATTTAAAAAGTAAACATCTTCTGGTAATCATGACACTTTTCTGTGGAAGCTGCATTGTAGCCACAGCAGCCTCCGGAACCTCTTCCGCACCACTTCAGGAGGCCGCCGGTTTTCTTATCGTTCCCTTTGAAAAGGGGATCGCCGGTGTCAGCGATATATTTGGAAATGTAAAAAACAATCTTCGTGACAAACAGGACGTGCTTCAGGAAAACGAAGAGCTGAAAAGTCAGATCAACAGTCTTACGGAGCAAAATAACATCCTGATCCAGGACCAGACAGAGCTCACACGCCTGAAGGAACTTTACGATCTTGATCAGGAATATACCGACTATCCCAAGGTTGCCGCAAGGATAATCTCCAAAGATCCCGGAAACTGGTATGATACCTTTATGATCAACAAAGGCAGTAATAACGGGATCCGGGTTGATAACAACGTGATCGCCGGAAAGGGTCTTGTGGGTATTGTCACAGAAGTGGGACCTTCCTGGGCTACTGTCCGTTCCATCATCGATGACAGCAGCAATGTCAGTGCTATGGCAGTCAGTACCTCCGACAACTGCGTTGTCACCGGAGATCTGAAACTGATCGATGAAGGTAAATTAAGCTTTGAGCAGCTTTACGATCAGGATAACAAGGTAACAGTCGGAGAACGTATTGTCACATCAAATATCAGTGAAAAATATGTGGAAGGACTGTTTATTGGTTATGTCAGTGAGATCCAACAGGATCCCAATAACCTGACAAAAACAGGTACGATCGTTACACCGGTTGATTTCGGTCATCTGAAAGATGTATTTGTGATCACCACCAATAAACAGGACGCGATAGACAAATCGGAGGATGCGTCCAATGAAAAATAGGATTATATTATTTATCACTATCATTGTCTGTTTTCTCCTTCAGTGCACAGTAATGGACCGTATTTCCATTGGATCCATCACTCCAAATCTGCTTCTGATCCTGTGTGTATCCATGGGACTTATGCGTGGAAGAAAAGTCGGTCTGTGGACTGGATTTTTTTCCGGGCTTTTTGTCGATCTCTTTTATGGATCATTGTTTGGATTTTATGCACTGATCTATATGTATATAGGTTTTATCAGCGGCTATGCATTCCGCAGTTTTTATGATGATGATCTGAAAGTTCCGCTTTTTCTTGTAGCAGGAACAGATCTTCTTTATAATCTGGCTGTGTATGGCCTCCAGTTTCTGCTCAGAGGCCGTCTTGGATTCTGGACCTACATATATAGGATCATTATCCCCGAAATTGTATATACGGTTTTTCTCACCATCATCGTATACCGGGTATTTTACTGGATCAACTACCACTTAATGGATACTGTAAGGAAAGAAAGTGAGTCTATTTGGGAATTAAAATAAAAAAAATCATCAAAAAAATCCGTCTGAAACGTACTACAGTTCTTGTGATCGTATTTATTTTTCTGTCATCTGTTCTGGTCCGGCAGCTTTTCAGTCTGCAGATCATACAGGGAGAGGATTACATCAGTAAATTTCAGACTCGTACCACCAAAACACGCGTGATCAAAAGCACCCGTGGTAATATTTATGACCGTAACGGCACAGTTGTCGCCTCCAATGTACTTGCATATTCTGTCACATTCGAAGATAGCGGTACATACAACAGCACCAGAGAAAAGAATCTGACTCTGAACGGTATCGCCTATCAGGTATTACAGATTCTTTCCAAAAACGGGGACAGCTTATCTGATAATTTTCATATTACCGTCAATGATCATGGAGATTATGCTTTTGATGTAGATGAAGGATTTACTCTTAACCGTTTCCGTGCGGATATTTACGGAGAAGCACAGATTGATGATCTCAGTGATGAGCAGAAAAACGCAACCGCAGCCCAGATCATGGATCATCTTACCGGAAGCAGCGGATTTTCTATCGTTCTTTACGGAAAAGATGCCTACACCCCGGAAGAACTTGCCGCACATTCTCTTCCGGAAGAACTTACTAAACAGGAAATCCTCGAAATTGCGATCATGCGCTATCAGCTGAACACCAACAGTTTCAAGAAATATATGCCGGTGACCATTGCAACAAATGTCAGTGAAAAATCTGTGGCAGCCATAAAAGAAAATCAGGCCGCTCTCCAGGGTATTGACATTGTAGAAGATTCCACCAGAAAATATGTGGACGATGAGAGTATGGCGCCGATCCTCGGTTACACAGGCCAGGCCTCTTCTGAGGAATTGGAAACCCTTCGTAAGGATAATCCTGATTATTCCAATGATGCGGTTGTTGGAAAAGCCGGAATCGAACAGTATATGGAGCTTGAACTTCAGGGAAAAGACGGAGAAGAAACGGTCACAGTTGATAATCTTGGTAAAGTCCTTGACATTGACAATTCTAAAACTGTTGATCCTGTGGCCGGAAACGATGTTTATCTGACCATTGATTCCGACTGGCAGAAGAGTATTTACCAGATCCTGGAACAGCGTGTTGCTGGTATTGTCCTCTCTAAACTGACACCGAATAAAAGCTTTGATTATGAAGCAGAGAAAGATGCAAGTAAGATCACCATCCCAATCTATGATGTATACAATGCACTGATCGCAAACAGTGTGATCGATATCAATAAATTCAGTGATGCAGATGCTTCCGATACAGAAAAAAATTTATACGTCAAATTTCAGCAAAAACAGCAACAGGTTTTTGATACAATAAGTAACAGGCTGACAGGCGACAATCCTCCAGCCTATAAGGATGAAGATACGCAGATGCAGGAATATCTTACCTATATCTGTGATGATCTTCTTACCAATACCTTGAAGGTACTGAAAAGTGATTCCATTGATACCGCGGATGAAACATACAAAGCCTGGAAAAATGATCAGAGTATCAGTCTGAAGGATTATCTGAACTACGCTGCCAGTCAGAACTGGATCGATATTTCCCAGATCTCAACCTCCGGAGAATATCTGGATTCTGAAGAGATCTATCAGGCTCTTACCGCCTATATCATTGATTACCTGAAAACAGATACAGGCTTTTCAAAGCTTCTGTATAAATATATGCTTCAGGAAGACACCATCAGTGGAGAAGATCTGTGTCTTGTTCTCTATGAACAGGGCGTTCTTTCCAAAGAAGACGAGCTGTATCAGACAATGGCCTCCGGTGGTCTTGATGCCTACACCTTCATGTATCGCAAGATCGCAAATCTTGAGATCACACCGGCCCAGCTTGCGTTGGCTCCGTGCTCTGCATCTGCGGTGATCACAGATACTGCAACCGGAAATGTTCTCGCATGTGTTTCCTATCCGGGATATGATAATAATCGTCTGACCAACAATATGGATACTGATTATTATGCAAAGCTTTCCACAGATCTTTCCAGCCCGTTCTTCAACAAGGCAACACAGCAGAAGACGGCTCCAGGATCTACCTTAAAGATCTTATCTACTGTTGCCGGCATGTCTGAGGGCGTAATAGATGATGGCACATATATTGAATGTACAGGAAGCTTTGACCTTGTAACACCTCCGATCAACTGCTGGAATAAACAGGGCCACGGTTCTCTTGATATCCGTGAAGCCATTGAGCAGTCCTGTAACGTATTTTTCACTACGATTGGTTTCGAACTTGGTAAAGATTCCGAAGGTAACTTTTCTGAAGCCAGAAGTCTTGGAATGCTTCAGAAATATGCTTCCCTCATGGGATTGGATCAGAAAACCGGCATTGAAATTTCCGAGGCTTCTCCGCAGGTTTCTGACAAAAACGCCGTCCCTTCCTATATTGGACAGGGTACCAATGCGTTTACGACCAGCCAGCTTGCACGTTATGCGTCAACGATCGCCACTTCCGGTACGATCTATAAGCTTTCCCTTCTGGACCGTGTGACGGATTCCAAAGGAAAACTTATAAAGGAATATCCTTCCGAAACAGCTGGACAGCTGGATCTTTCCAGCAATATCTGGGATGACATCCATGACGGTATGTATCGTGTGGTGCAGACTCATGATCAGTTTAACGGACTTGGAGTTGAAGCAGCAGGAAAAACCGGTACTGCCGAGATTGACTATTATCATCCGAACAATGCACTTTTTATCGGATATGCGCCTGTTTCTGATCCCAAGTACGCAATATCTGTTCGAATCGCAAACGGATATGCATCCGGTAATGCCTGCCTTGCAGCTAATGATATCTTTAAATACATTTTCGGACTTGCAGATGAAAGCACCATTCTCACTGGCTATGCAGCAAGCGATACCAGTAATGTATCGAATGACTAAACAAACTTTATGAGGATACCAGAAGTGTGGAACATTTTATAGGAGGAATCAGAAAACATGAGTGAAGTCATTGTCATTACATCTGGAAAAGGCGGTGTTGGAAAAACCACCACCGTGGCAAATATCGGGACCGGACTGGCTGCCATGGGAAAAAGGGTTGCAGTTGTAGATACCGATATCGGACTCCGAAATCTGGATGTTGTCATGGGACTGGAGAACCGTATTGTTTACAATCTGGTTGATGTGATCAATGGGAGCTGCCGCCTGAAACAGGCACTGATCCGGGATCGTCGGCATTCAGAACTGTATCTTCTTCCGTCTGCCCAGACCAAGGACAAAACTGCCGTATCTCCGGAACAGATGATCAAGCTTACCGATGATCTCCGGGAAGAATTCGATTATGTCCTTCTGGATTGTCCGGCAGGAATTGAACAGGGATTCAAAAATGCAGTAGCCGGGGCGGACCGTGCACTGGTCGTGACCACACCGGAAGTTTCCGCGATCCGTGATGCAGACCGTATCATCGGGTTGCTGGAGTCCGGAGGGCTCCGGGATATCCGGCTGATCATCAACCGGCTTCGACCGGAAATGATCGCCAGAGGTGATATGATGTCTGTAGAAGATGTGTTGGAAATCCTGGCTGTGGATCTGATCGGTGCGATCCTGGATGATGAACAAATCGTGATCTCCACAAATCAGGGAGAACCTTTATCCGGAAAAAATTCTCAGGCAGAAGAAGAGTATCGCAATATCTGCCGGAGGCTTATGGGCGAAGAAGTCCCTTATGTTACTGTCCGTCGGAAAAATGGTGTATTCCACCGTCTTGGCAGCATTTTTCGAAAATAAGAGACACTTTGCTGTCTGACATTTTTCATCACAGGAGGAATGATTATGGGATTTTTCTCCGGGAAAAACCACTCTGCAGGCTATGCACGCGACAGGATGAAGCTTCTTCTTGTATCGGAACGCATAGACTGTTCTCCACAGATGATGAAGCTTTTACGGAACGATCTGATACATGCCGTAAAAAAATACGTTGTAATTGATGAACCAGGGGTGACCATACAGATCACACAGGAACCACCTGTTCTGCATGCAGTCATACCCGTACTTAAGAAAAGAGATGCATAATTTATGATTAAACAGTATAAGCTGCGGTTTTACAATTTTCGACTGGTGACCTTTCTCCTGGCGATCAGCTTTATTGGAATTCAGCTTGTAGGAACAGCTGCCGACTACCTTCGCACACGTCAGCTTCTGGGTGTGATCATCGGTGTGGTCTTTATGCTGATCCTTTCACTGATGGATTATTCCTGGCTGCTGAACTTTCAATGGATCATGTATGGATTTAATATCGTTATGCTTCTGGCTGTCCGGTTCTTCGGATCCAGCGCCAATGGTGCTGCCAGATGGGTGGATTTAGGTTTTATCCGATTCCAGCCTACCGAGCTTTCAAAGATCATTATTATCCTGTTTTTTGCCAAATTTTTTATGGATCATGAGGAAGATCTGAATACTTTAAAGACTCTGATACAATCAGCTGTCCTTCTGGTCATCCCACTGATGCTGATCTATGTACAGCCGGATATGAAAAACACCATCACCGTAACTGTTCTGTTCTGTATTCTGATCTACATCGCAGGACTTAGTTATAAGATCATCGGCGGTGTAGCCTTGATCGCGATTCCTCTGGCCATCATCTTTCTGTCCATTATCGTGCAGCCGGATCAGAAACTGATACAGGATTACCAGAGAAACCGTATCATGTCATTCCTGTATCCGGAGAACGAAGAATACGCAGATGATATTGAACAGCAGAACAACTCAAAAACAGCCATCGCCTCCGGAGAGCTTGTGGGACGTGCTTTCAGTAATGACACCAGTGTTACATCCGTAAATGATGGAAACTTTGTTTCTGAGAATCAGACCGACTTTATTTTTGCGGTGGCTGGAGAGCAGTACGGATTTATCGGCTGTACTCTGATCGTACTGCTGCTGTTTCTGATCACCTTTGAATGTATCCGTATGAGCCTGCGGGCCAAGGATCTTGCCGGTAAGATCATATGCTGCGGTGTTGGAAGCATTGTTTCCATACAGAGCTTCATCAACATCTGTGTTGCTACCGGTCTTGCACCAAACACAGGTACTCCGCTTCCTTTTGTAAGCTATGGTCTTACTTCTCTGATCAGCCTGTTTATGGGTATGGGACTTGTTCTCAATGTAGGACTGCAGAGCAGTGCATATAATAAAGAATTACAGAAAAAAGGTCAGAAATCGGATACCTACTTTCGGAAAGAGGAATACTTATGACACGTAAAGAACCTGTAAAAACTCATGTACGTTCTGGCAATCCTTCCAGAGGTCAGGCTTCCCGGGCTGCACATACAGCCTCCAGGGGGACAAAAAGAACTTCCACCACGCCGTCTGACAGAACTGTTTCTGCCAGACGTAAAGCTCAGAATACACGGATGAAACGGATGCGTCGTAAAAGGATCCGCAACACTATTTTTCTCCTTCTTCTGCTGATCGTACTATGTACAGCTGGCGGTTTTGGCGTTTACATGCTGAAGGGCGGTGATTTTTCCACTCCTGCAAATTCTTTCAATGCATTCTCCGAATTTGATAATACTCTGACTTCCAAGGAAGAACAACGCGCGGCAGGTTTCGCCCATAATCTCTGTGTTGTTACAAAAGATGTTGCTCTGGATTCTGTCAGTCTGGATGACAGCCAATCCGGTGTGCTTCTGAATCTCAGTGATAAAAAGGTACTCTATGCAAAAGGTGCCTACAACAAGGTTTATCCTGCCAGCATCACAAAGATCATGACAGCTATGCTTGCACTGAAATATGGGAACATGGATGATACAGTAACGATCTCACAGGAGAATGTTACCCTGGAATCCGGTTCTCAGGTAGCTGGTTTCCAGGCGGGAGATCAGGTTACCATGGATCAGCTTCTTCATTGTCTTCTTGTTTATTCTGCCAATGATGCAGCATCTGCCATTGCGGAACACATAGGTGGAACAACAGATAAATTTGTAGAAATGATGAACAGCTTTGCTGCAGAACTTGGCTGTACAGGAACTCACTTTACCAATCCCCATGGTCTTCAGGACGAAAATCATTATACAACGCCTTATGACATTTATCTGATGCTGAAAGAAGCCCTGAATTATCCGGAGTTTACAGACATCACACAAATGGCATCTTATACAGTTAGCTATAAGCATTCCGATGGCTCCGACGCAAGTGCTACCTTACCCGCTACAGATCATTATCTTACCGGAGAGGCAGCAACTCCTAAGGATGTCACTATCCTTGGAGGAAAAACTGGAACAACCGATAAAGCCGGTAACTGTCTCGCACTTTTAAGCCAGAATGCTTATGGGAAGCCATTTATTTCCATCGTCATGGGTGCGTCTTCAAAGGATGTTCTTTATCAGGAAATGACATCCTTGCTCCAGAACATCAACTGACAGGATTACAAACCAAAAATAAAAAAGCAAATCTGTTTGAAATTTTATTTCGCAGATTTGCTTTTTTATTCTTTTTTTACATTCAGTTAATTTCTACTGTGCCATCACTGCCGGTATCTTCGGGCTCACTGCTATCAAGATCCGTATCCGAAGTACCACTGTAATCATTGTCATTGACCACTTCACCGGAGCCACTGTCCGGATCTTCATAATTACCTGCGCCTTCGCCGGTTCCATCTGAAGATGTATCTGAAGTATCCGAGGTATCTGCTCCATTCGCTTCACTATCAGTATTGCCATCGTAAGAATTATCACCTGGATCATAAGTCGGCTCTTCCGTATAGGAATCTCCGTCCCCAGTATCGTCATAAGAATACGAACTCTCGGACCCACTGCTGTAGCTGTCCTCTGTATAGATTGGAAAATCCGCATCAGAAGTTCCCTCTGATGTAGAATCTGTAACAGGCTCCGCCGCATTATTATCCGGAATAGCAGTAAGACGAGAAACCGTTCCATCCTTTGGGACGACAATATAGATTCCCAGCATCACGATACATAATGCCATGGCTAATCCGGCAATCTTCATTTCTTCCATATGTTTCATCGCTGATGATCTCCCTGTCGTTTTTTTGTATTATAGCACAGAATCACTCATATTTGTAAAACAGCCTTGTATTTCTTTTGTTTTTCTGTAACAGTTCCCGGAATTTATTTCACGATCATATAGACACACTTTCTCTGGATGTTTATAATAAATAATCATATTTATTCATAAGCTTAAAGAAAGGCGTAACATTTTATGGGCGACTGCATTACCACATACACTGGAAAACACTTTGATCCGACACATCCGGCCGAAGAGCTGATCTGCATTGAGGACATTGCACACGCGCTTTCTCTTCTATGCCGCGGAAATGGCCATGTACGGACTTTTTTCTCCGTAGGGCAGCACTGCATCCTCTGTGCCAAAGAAGCCGAGGCACGCGGCTATTCCGGCCGTCTTATACTGGCGGCTCTTCTTCACGATGCCAGCGAATGTTATATGTCCGATGTTCCAAGACCATTTAAGAAAAGTCTTCCTGAGTATCGGAAACAGGAGGAAGCTCTTTTAAACATTATCTATCAGAAATATCTAGGATCCGGACTTTCTGCCATAGAAGAACAGAAGCTGAAGGAGATCGACAATGACCTGCTCTGGTATGACCTGAAATATCTTCTGAATGAAACACCGGACACTCCAAAACCGGTTGTCCATGTTCCGATCCAATACCGGCAATACCCTTTTTCACAGGTGGAAGAGGAATATCGGAACCTTTTTAACCAGTTGTCTGTAAAAATCTGTAAATAGATATAACAGACAAACTTTATACAATTGAAAGAAGAACCCTATATGGAACGATTGATTTTTCATGTTGATGTAAACAGTGCTTTTCTTTCCTGGGAGGCAGCAAAAAGAGTAAAGATGGGACTTCCGGATCTGAGAGACATCCCTTCCTGTATTGGCGGAGACCCCAGTAAACGTACCGGCATCGTTGTCGCCAAGTCCATTCCCGCAAAAAAATACGGGATTCAGACAGGAGAGCCCATGGCTATGGCTTTTCGCAAATGTCCGAATCTTGTGGCCGTTCCATCTGACTTTGAATTATACGATAAATGTTCCAGAGCCTTCAAAAAAATCTGTGCGTCCTATGCACCGGTAATGGAATCCTTTTCCATTGATGAGGTTTTTCTGGATATGACCGGAACCTCCTATATTTACCCGGATCCGGTGGCAACTGCCCATGAACTGAAGGATAAGATCCGTACAGAACTCGGCTTTACCGTAAATATCGGCATCTCCACCAATAAACTTCTTGCCAAAATGGCCTCTGATTTCGAAAAGCCAGATAAAGTGCATACTTTATTTCCGGAAGAAATCCCTGTAAAAATGTGGCCTCTTCCAGTGAGAGAACTCCTTTTTCTTGGCAGATCCTCCGAAAAAAAGCTGCAGGATACAGGAATCAGAACCATCGGAGATCTGGCTCATGAAAAAAAAGCAAAAATACAGGCACTTCTCGGTGAAAAGGCAGGACAGCAGTTATATCAGTATGCCCGTGGCCTGGATGACTCCCCTGTGAAAGCAAAACCTGATGAAGCAAAAGGATTCAGTCTGGAAACTACCTTTAACGATGATCTTGTCTCCCTGGAGCAGGCACTTCCGATCCTGTTGGAACAATGCGATATTCTGGCTGCCCGCATGCGCCGCAAAAAGAAAAAATGCACCTGCATTTCTGTAACCTTCCGTACCCTGGATTTTCAAAACAAATCTCATCAGACTAAACTGCCAAATGCCACCGACATCACAGAAGAGATTTACAGAAATGCCCAAAATCTCTTTCAGGAATCCTGGATGAAACAGCCACTCCGGCTCCTGGGAGTATCACTGACCGGTCTTACGGATGATTCCTTTGAACAGCTTTCCTTTTTTGAGGATACTCACAGGAAGGAACGCCAGCAGAAACTGGATGCCGCACTGGATTCAATCCGTCTGAAGTACGGAAACGACAAGGTTACCCGGGCCAGTATCATGAACAGCACTGCCCGGATCGGAAGGAAAGCAAAAGCACAGATGGAAAATGAAAGAGAGCAGTAAGACCTGATTAAAATTACCAGATTTTTTCAAAAAACCCTTGCAATTTTATTCATAATGCACTATAATTTGAAGCATATCAATAGCAATTTTATTCAAAATTATTATATGTGTCTAAGGAGGAAAACAGGATGGTTGAACTGATCGTAGGAAAGAAAGGCAAAGGAAAAACAAAAGTACTGTTAGACAAAGTAAACGGAGCTGTTAAAGACGCCAACGGCAGTATTGTTTACTTAGACAAGAGTACTAAGCACATGTATGAGCTGAACAACAAGGTCCGCCTTATCGATGTTTCCGGATTTCCGATTAAGAATGGGGACGAATTTGTAGGATTTATCTGTGGTATCCTCTCTCAGGATCATGATCTGGAGCAGATATATCTGGACAGCTTCCTTACAACAGCCAAGCTTGAAGGAAAGGACGCAACCGAAACACTGGATCAGTTAAGTGCCATCGGTAAAACCTTCAAAGTTTCCTTTATTATCAGTATGTCTCTGGATAAAGAAGAAGTTCCGGAAGCATATCAGGATAAAATTATCTGCGCATTATAATAAAATTGAATATGAACGTCCTATTTTGTACATAAAGCATAAAAGAACGTAAATTTTTAAAGGAATCTGTCTTCAGGACGGATTCCTTTTTAACTGTAGAGGACTTTGTTTATTCTTCATTTCTGTGGTATACTGAAGAGCAGAATAAACACACAGGAGCGTTTCATATGAATCATTTACTGGAAAAAATCAAACAGAAAAATGCATCCGCATTCACCCACAGCGGAAAATTTCACGCAGACGATGTTTTTTCCGCCGCACTGCTTTTATATCTGAATCCCGAGATCACCATCACACGTGGAAACCAGGTTCCTGAAAACTATGAAGGTCTTGTTTTTGATATTGGCAGAGGACAGTATGATCATCATCAGAAAGACAGCCGTATTCGCGATAATGGCGTCCCATATGCGGCCTTCGGCCTTCTCTGGGAGAAGCTTGGACCGGAAATCCTAGGTGAGGAGCTGGCACTAAAATTTGATGAATCTTTTGTCCAGCCTCTGGATATCAATGATAATACCGGTGAAAAAAATGAACTTGCCACACTGATCGGCAATTTCAACCCGGGATGGGATTCCAAAAGCAACAATGACGAAGCCTTTTTTCAGGCAGTCAGTGTGGCAGGCATGATCCTGGAAAATAAATTCGAGCGTTACCTTGGAAACGAACGTGCAGACAGACGGGTGGAAGAAATTCTTACAGAACATGCTGCTTCCCTCGCTTCGGGCGATACCCCGGCAGAAAATACCAATATCCTTATACTTCCGGAATTTATTCCCTGCCAAAAGCGCCTTTCGGAAACCAACATTGCTTTTGTGATCTTTCCGTCCAACCGGGGCGGTTACTGTATCCAGCCACAGAAAAAAGAATATTCCATGAATTACAAATGCAGTTTTCCTTCTTCCTGGCTGGGCCTGGAAGGCGAGGAGTTGTCTTTGGTAACCGGTCTTAAAAGTGCAGCTTTTTGTCATAAAGGAGGATTTCTCATGATATGCGGAACCCTTGAGGATTCTGTTCTTGCCTGCAGGAGCAGCCTTGCCGCCTTCCATGAAGAAGCTGTGATCGTAAGCCTTGGCGGAAATAAAGAAACAGACATACTGCTTCAAAAGCTTCCGGATCTTTCTTCTGCCAGGATCGTACATCTGCCGGTTCCCCGGTTACCGGAGCTGACTCTGAACGGGATCTATGGAGAACTCTCCATGGAAAAGGCAGAATGGAAAAGCTTTATAAAAGACAGGATTAAAGAAATCCTCAGTTGCAAACCAGAAGCAGTTTTTGCAGATAATGCCATGTTTTCCCTGTATCCCATCGTTCATGCTCTGCGAAAAAAACATATTCCCGTTCTTACAGCAGTAGAAAAAGACGGACAGAAGCTTCTGGTACGGATCCCATCCGGTTCTTAAAGATCTTAAACGTGTAATTAATTGTATTTACAGATATATTCGCACTGCGTATTTATACAGAAAGAAGGCATATTTATGCGAGAAGAAAAATTTAAAATGGAAAGACAGGGGCTGATCCAGGTGGGAGATAAAGTAAAAATCTCCGAATTTCTCTCTGCCACTAACTACAGCTATATCATTGAGCCTGCAGTAGCCATGTCCGGCTGCTACAGAAACGCAGACCGCATCAGATCCAAAGAGGGAATCATCAAAAGCATTGAGCATACGCCACGCGGCTTTATAGTTACTGCAGAATTTGACGAATAAACATAGTATCCATCAGATAAAATCCGGCAATTAGCAATCTGCCGGATTTTTCGCTGAAAAACTGGCTGATTTATTCTGGATTATATTATAGGAATCTGGTATTATAGAGAAGATATTTGTGTAATTTCCCTAATTATCAGGAAATTATAAATTTTTAGAACAGAGGTGTAATATTATGAGCTGGTACAACGAAGCAATCTTCTACCATATTTATCCACTTGGACTTACAGGCGCTCCAAAAGAAAATGATTACGGAACTCCTGTACATCGACTGAACACACTGCTGCCGTGGATCAACCACATCAAAGAGATCGGATGTACTGCCTTATATATAGGGCCGCTTTTTGAAAGTGTCGGACATGGCTACGAGACAACCGATTACAAAAAACTGGATTCCCGTCTCGGAACCAATGAAGATCTCACCAATTTTGTAAAAGCCTGCCATGAAAAAGGCATCCGTGTGATCTTTGATGGTGTATTCAACCATACAGGCCGTGATTTCTTCGCTTTTAAGGATATCCAGAAAAACCGTGAGCATTCCCCTTACGTTAACTGGTACTGTAATGTAAATTTCGGCGGAAATACCGAATATAATGACGGTTTTTCCTATGAAAACTGGGGTGGATACAATCTTCTTGTAAAACTGAACCAGCGCAATCCGGAAGTACAGAACTATATCTGTGATGTGATCCGTTTCTGGGTTTCCGAATTTGATATTGACGGAATCCGCCTGGATGCCGCTGATGTACTGGATTTTGATTTTATGCGGATTCTCCGCCATACCGCAGACGAGGTCAAGAAAGATTTCTGGCTTATGGGAGAGGTTATTCACGGAGATTACAGCCGCTGGGTAAACGGGCAGACTCTCCACAGTGTAACCAACTATGCCCTTCACAAAGCACTTTACAGCGGACATAATGACCACAACTATTTTGAAATCGCTCATACAGTAAAATATCTTCAGAATATGGGAGATCTTGACCTCTACAATTTCGTGGACAACCATGACGTAGAGCGAATTCATACCAAATTGCAAAACAAGGCACATTTTGCTCCTGTACATGTACTTCTTTATACTTTACCTGGCGTTCCAAGCATTTATTACGGCTCAGAATTCGGTATTGACGGAAAAAAAGAAAAATTTTCCGATGCCAGCTTACGTCCGGCACTTGATCTTAACGATTATGCGGATGCTGCAACAAAGAACCCATGTACTGCACTGATCGCAGCCCTCGGAAAGGTCCGCCAGGGAACTCCTGCATTAAGCTACGGTTCCTACGCAGAACTGGCTCTTACAAACCGTCAGTTTGCCTTTGCAAGAGATCTGGAAGGCATACGAGTGATCGTTACTGTGAATAATGATGACAGTGATGCAGAGATGAACCTTCCAACTGGAAGTGCACCGGAATACGTAGGTGCTCTCACAGGTCAGAAGGTTTCCGCACAGAGCGGACGGATCCGTGTCCGTGTTGCAGCAAACAGCGGTGAGATCTGGATTCCTGCAGGAGATATGCCGGAATATAAACCGGTTCAGACTGATGTTCCGGAAACTGCTGCAGCAAAAGAGAACGAAGACGCTGCATCTGAGGCAGAAGAGGAGCAGAAGGCTGAAAACAACACTGTAACAGAAGCTGCCCCGGAAAAAGAAGCTTCAAACGCTGAAAATCCAGATAAAGCTTCTGACAATACAGCAAACTCGGCGGATGTTCCGTCAACTCCTGAAGCAGAGTCCTCCAATCTACAGGAAACGACCGCTACACCAAATCCGCACAAAACACCGGAAGAAATGACAGTAGGCGAACTTCAGGCTGCTATCCTTGCAAAAATGGCAGGAAACGGCCCTGTAGACGATCAGATGAAAAAGACCGTATACGACAACATCTGGCATGATTCTCTTGTAAACTGGCTGAAGAGCTTCCGATAGGAAAAAAATAATAAAGTAAGATTCCATAAAAAACAAGGCAATCCGATCATATCTTATGCGGTAAGCCTTGTTTTTTTGTGAAAAAAGATATTTATTTCACATAATATATATTATGTAAAGTTACGATCCTGTTATTCTATAATTTAAGAGAAAAAAAACAGCAGAGATTTCTACCTTAAACAGGCCAGAAATCCCCACTGCTTTTATCATTCTGTTTATTATCTCTCATCAAAAGGTACAAAATCTGCATGATGCCCCACATACTTATAAGCAGGACGGATGATCTTATTGGCACTGATCAGTTCTTCCAGACGATGTGCACTCCAGCCAGGCATACGTGCGATGGCAAAGATCGGAGTAAAAAGTTCTTCCGGAATACCAAGCATTGAGTAAACGAAACCACTGTAGAAGTCAACATTTGCGCAAACATTTTTGAACAGCCTTCTGTGTTCCATGATCAGCTTTCCGGCAATACTCTCAACCTTATCATAGAGCTTAAATTCCTCCATCATTCCTTTTTCCTCTGCAAGAGCCTGTGCAAAACGCTTCAGGATCACTTCTCGCGGATCGGAGAGTGTATAAACTGCATGTCCCATACCATAGATCAGACCTGCATGATCAAATGCTTCTTTATTCAGTATTTTCTGCAGATATGCTGTGATCTCCTCATCACTTTCCCAGTCCTTTACATTGGTCTTCAGATCTGTAAACATGTTCTGGACCTTCAGGTTGGCGCCACCATGACGCGGTCCCTTCAGTGAACCGATGGATGCAGAGGTAGAAGAGTAGCTGTCTGTTCCGGAAGATGTTACTACATGTGTGGTAAAAGTAGAGTTATTACCACCACCGTGCTCTGCATGAAGTACAAGTGCGATATCAAGAACCTTGGCCTCAAGCTCTGTATATTTGCCGTCCGGACGAAGCATCAGAAGGATATTCTCGGCAAGTGAAAGCCCCTTCTGCGGATTGCGGATAAAAAGTGTCTCATCTTTACGGAAATGACGGTATGCATGGTAGGAGTAAACCGCGATCTCAGGAAGCTTGGCGATCAGTTCCAGAGACTGGCGGAGTACATTCTCCACAGAAATATCTTCCGGGTTATCATCATATGTATAGAGAGCAAGTACGCAGCGCTCCATAGCATTCATAATATTGGCATTGGTTCCCTTCATGACAACGTCACGGACAAAACGTCCTCCCAGATCCTCCATGTCAGAAAGAAGCTCAAGAAAGCTGGAAAGCTCTTCCTTGCTGGGAAGCTTACCGAAAATCAGAAGATAGATCGTCTCTTCAAAGCCAAAACGTCTGTCCTTCAATCCGTTTACGATATCCTGCACATTGATTCCCCGGTAATACAGTGCACCGTCTGCAGGAATACGTCTGCCATTGACCAGCTTATAGCCGGTAACATCGGAAATCTCAGTAAGCCCTGTGAGAACACCTTTACCTGCGGAATCACGAAGTCCTCTTTTTACATCGTATTCCACATAAAGGTTGGGATCGATGTGATGATTCTCTACCAGTTCCTTTTCAAAGAATTTCATTCTGCCTTTCAGCTGTTCGGAGTCCTCCAGACTCATCATTTCATGCTTTTTTTCCATAATTTTTTCCTCGTTTCCCCATTGTATATTAAAAAACACTGATACAGTTAAGATTGGTTACATCTTTGTAATCAGTGTTCGGGTATGGCATACATTTGTGTTCACCTGGTTAATAATTTTACAGTAAAAGCTCCGAAAATGCAAGAGGGTATTTCTTTTTTCGTGTATAAATATTCATAATCTGACCTATTTCATCTATTAGTAAATTTATTCACCAAAATCTGTCTGGTTTCCATACCGAACCTGTGTTATGATTGTTCTGTGGCTTTTCTTATAATAGTAGAAGGGAGAATTAAAAAGAAATGCAAAGCAGCATCAACAACATTTACCGGCTGGATGGAACCGTTCCCATTGCCAAAGCGATTCCTTTTGGGCTTCAGCACATCCTTGCCATGTTTGTTTCAAATCTGACACCGATCACGCTGATCGCAGCCTCAGCTCAGCCGGCTCTTACCCAGGCCCAGATCGCAATTCTGCTTCAAAATGCTATGTTTGTGGCGGGAATTGCTACTCTGATACAGCTGTATCCATTATGGAAGATTGGTTCCAGACTTCCGGTGGTAATGGGAGTCAGCTTTACCTTTGTCACCGTTTTAAGCACTGTTGCAGCTAATTACGGCTATCCTGCCGTGATCGGTGCGGTTATGATCGGCGGTATCATGGAGGGAACTCTTGGTCTTCTTGCAAAATACTGGCGTAAGATCATTACACCGGTTGTAGCAGCTTCTGTCGTAACTTCTATTGGATTTTCACTGTTTACTGTAGGCGCAAGATCCTTTGGCGGCGGCTATAGCGAAGACTTCGGTTCTGCCCGAAACCTTCTTCTTGGTACCATTACACTTGCAGTGTGCCTTCTCTGGAATGTCCTCAGCAAAGGGTATTTAAAACAGTTATCTGTACTGGCTGGACTGGTAGTAGGATACATAATTGCCATCTTTATGGGAAAAGTCGATCTTGGTTCTATCTTATCCGGTGGCCTTATCTCTCTGCCTCACCTACTTCCCGTAAAACCTGAATTCCATGCAGGAGCCATTGTTTCCACCTGTATTATCTTCCTGGTATCTGCGGCAGAGACCATCGGTGATACCTCTGCACTGGTTTCCTCCGGACTGGACCGTGAGATCGCCGGAAAAGAAATTTCCGGTTCTCTCGCCTGTGATGGTTATGCCTCCACAATCTCTTCTCTGTTCGGATGTCCTCCGGTAACATCCTTCTCACAGAATGTAGGACTAGTTGCCATGACAAAGGTTGTAAACCGTTTTACCATTATGACAGGAGCTGTATGTATGATCCTGGCCGGACTGCTGCCGCCTATCGGAAACTTTTTCGCCTCACTTCCGGATTCTGTTGTCGGCGGATGTACCATTATGATGTTTGGTTCTATCCTGACATCCGGTGTACAGATGATCGCTTCCTGCGGTTTTTCACAGAGAAATATCACTATTGTTTCTCTTTCTCTTGCTGTCGGAATCGGATTCACCACAGCAAGCGAGAGCGGGATCTGGAATATTTTCCCGTCGATCATACAGTCCGTTTTTGCGCAAAATGTAGTTGCTGTTGTATTTATCATCTCCATTGTTTTAAGCTGTATCCTGCCTGAAAACATGGACATTGAAAAAATCAAGGAATAGGAATGTAAAAATGTTTAAAATTCTCATTGCGGAAGATGACCGGGAACTCCGCCAGCTTTTCCAGCATGTCCTCTTAAAAAACGGTTATACAGTAAAAGGGGTCTCTGACGGGCAGGAAGCGCTGGATGCCCTGGAAAAAGATTACTACGATCTGATCATTTCAGACATAATGATGCCCAATATGGATGGCTATGAACTGGTCCGCTCACTCAGAGATGCCGGAGATTCCATTCCTGTACTTATGGTCACTGCCAAAGATGCTTTTGATGATATGCGTATGGGATTTCTGTCCGGTACCGATGATTATATGGTGAAACCGGTCAATATCAATGAACTGGTTTTGCGGGTAGGTGCACTTCTCCGCAGAGCACAGATGATCAATGAGCGGAAACAGCGAATCGGAGATACCATTTTGGAGTGCGATTCCCTGACGGTATCCACCTCCTCGGAAAGTATGGTACTTCCTCAGAAAGAATTCATGCTCTTATATAAGATGGTTTCCTTTCCGGGAAAAATCTTTACCCGGCAACAGCTTATGGACGATATCTGGGGATATGATTCCGCAAGTGATGCCCACACAGTAGATGTCCACATCGGAAGGCTTCGGGAACGCTTCCGCGATAATCCGGATTTTAAGATCATGACGATCCGTGGAGTCGGATATAAGGTGATAAAGGCATGAAAAAGAAACCCTTCATAAATTTAAGCATTCGTTTACGTTTTATCTTTATGATCATGTCGGAGCTTGTCTGTGTATCTCTGATATCCTGGCTCGTTATGGATGTGCTGCATATTTCAGACGTTCCGAACATCGTATGGATCATCCTGGCCAGCGTGGCCGCAGGGGGTGTCCTTAACAACTTCCTCAGTATCCGGTATTTCGGGCCTGTACTAAAGCTGAAAAAAGCCATGCAACAGGTTGCAGAAGGCGATTTTTCCGTCCGACTGGAAACTGAAAAGCAAATGAAGGAAATCCGGGATATTTATTCTAATTTCAATCTGATGGTCCAGGAACTGGAAGCAACGGAGATTCTGCAGACAGACTTTGTTTCCAATGTTTCCCACGAATTTAAAACTCCCATCAGTGCCATCGAGGGTTATGCAACTCTGCTGCAGGATGATGACATGCCTATATCAGAAGAGCAGGAGCAGTACATCAACAAAATCCTTTTTAACACCAGAAGGCTTTCCCACCTGGCAGGAAATATCCTGCTGCTGTCCAAAATCGAACACCAGTCGATCCAGACCCGTCAGAATTGGTACCGTCTGGATGAACAGATCCGACAATCCATTGTTATGATGGAACCGAAATGGTCAGAAAAAGAAATTGAATTTGATGTGGACATGATGGATGTGGAGTATCTTGGAAACGAAAATCTCATCTGTCATGTATGGGACAATCTGATTTCCAATGCTATCAAATTCAGTCCCTGTGGTGGTACGATCTATATCCGGATGATGCCGGAAGGAGAAAAGATCCGTTTTTCCATAGAAAACGAAGGCCCCCAGATCAGTGAATACTCCATGAAACATATTTTTGACAAATTTTACCAGGGCGACAGTTCCCATAAACAGGAAGGAAACGGTCTTGGACTTGCCCTTGTAAAACAGATCCTGAACCTGTGCAAGGGAACCGTTTCCGTGGAAAATATTCCCGGAAGCGGCTGTCGTTTTACTGTTATACTGTAAAACAAATACTTTACACATATCCATAAACCCAAAAAACAGCGGACACCTTATTTTTCATGAGGTTCTTCCGTTGTTTTTTATTTTATATAAACTTTTTCATAAACTTCAACAATTGTTGAGAAACAGTTGATGTTAAGTTGCAGATCATCTTTTAAAGTATAGAATAGTTATTTATGAAAAAATACAGGAGATATGGAATATGTTATTAAAAAAAGCACCTGCCTACCGGAAAGCAGAAAAGGAAGATTTTTCAATGATCCGGGAATTTATCCGAAGAAACTATAAAGACCGCTGGGAGTTTGAAGAAACACATACCGAAAAACGTCTGACCAGACTTTTCTTTTACACCTATATGATATACAGAGATAGCGTTACCGTGGCAACCTACCGTGATCAGGTAGTTGGGGTGCTCATTACCGGTAAAGACTCTCATGGCCATTTTGCCCCGGTTTTCCGTATGAAAAAAGGCTATCATTTCCTGCGCCTGAAATTTACTAAGGAAGGCAGGAAGAATCTGGAGCATTTTAACAAACTTCAGGATATGAAAAAACAATTGACTGTTTCCCCGGAGAAACCGACTCCCGGAAATATCCTCTTTCTTTATGTAAGCAAAGATTACCGCAGAAACGGAATCGGTACCGGGCTTCTCAAACAGATTTCAACAGAGAAGGATACGGATTATTCCATATATATGGACCAGCTGGATCAAAGAACATTTATGGAAAGTCATGGTTTCGTAAAGAAAAACGAGGTTTCTCAGATGCGGGAGCTGAACAAAAAACGTTTCCGGGAAAGTGTAGCTCTTTATAAAAAAGAACCGCATTGCGAAACACATTCATGAATTACGCAGGAGATAAATGGAAAATGAAAAAAATTGGAATCATGGCTGACAGCCACAGTGGCATTTTAAAACAAGAAGCAGAGGAACTGGATATTCATGTCCTTCCTATGCCTTTTTATCTGAATGGAGAACTGTTTCATGAAGACCTGGATTTTTCCAGAAAAGGATTTTATGAAAAGCTACGTGAAGGAGCAGATGTTTCAACTTCACAGCCTTCCCCACAGGAAGTTATGGAAATGTGGGACGAAATGCTTTTATCCTATGATCAGATCCTCTACATTCCGTTGAGCAGTAGTTTAAGCGGTTCCTGCATGACTGCTGCCGCCTTGTCTCAGGAACCAAAATACGAAAACAAGGTGTTTGTGGTAAATAACGGGCATGTTTCCACACCCCTTCACCGTTCCATTCTGGATGCGATAGACCTGGTGGAAGATGGATATACAGCACAGCAGATCAAGGATATTCTGGAAGCTTCCCGTGAAAAAACCGTGATCTATGTCGGATTAAGCACACTGGAATATCTGAAAAAGGGAGGCCGTATCAATACCACCACAGCACTGGCCGCAAGTCTTCTCAATATCAAACCGGTTATGAAATTTGGGACCGGTAAACTGGATGTTTTCCAGAAATGCAGAGGCATGAAAAAATCAAGAAAAGCCATGATCGATGCTATGCACAGAGAATTGGAAACAACTTTCAAAAAAGAATATGATGCCGGAAAAGTATATCTTATGGCTGCATCCAGCAGTACTGCGGAAGTTACCGCAGACTGGATCTCACAGATCCGGGAAAGCTTTCCGGGAATGGATGTGATGTGTGACGATCTTTCACTTGGACTTTCCTGCCATATTGGCCCGGATGGGCTGGGAATCGGATGTTCCTGCATGCCTTTATAAAAAGGACTCAATACCTTATAAGACAACATTAAACTACATTTAAATCACATAATATTACCATTGCTCGCTTGTGTTCTCTGTTCTTTTATATCTGTCGCATATGTGGTTTGTTGAATATTTACATGGTTTTTTATACTTCACATGTGGATTTGTTGATATTTTTTTCAAATTTCTCTTTACAATCCACATCAACAGTCATATAATAAAGTCACAAACAACAAGAAACCATATTAAAACAATTATAATTCAACAACAAACCACATAGAACACGGAGGGAATATATTATGAAAATTCTTGAGTCTAAATTCGTACAGGGCTTTATCAAAATGGCAGATGATGGATATAAGCAGGGATGGCATGAAAGAAACGGCGGAAACTTAAGCTATCGTCTGAAATCAGAAGAAGTGGAAATGATCCGCCCACGACTGAACGCACCCGGAGAATGGACCCCCATCGGTGTTGAAGTTCCGGGACTTGCAGGCGAATTTTTTCTGGTAACAGGAAGCGGTAAATATTTCCGTAATATCATCGTTGACCCGGAAGTGTGTCTTGCGATCATTGAGCTTGACGAGACAGGAACCAATTACCGTATCCGCTGGGGTCTTGTAGAAGGCGGAAGACCGACCAGCGAGCTTCCGACACATCTTATGAACCATGAAGTAAAGAAAAAACTTACCAACGGTAAACATCGTGTTATTTACCATGCACATACCACCAATACCATTGCACTTACCTTCGTTCTTCCCCTGGATGACAAGGTATTTACCCGTGAACTCTGGGAATCTGCAACTGAGTGTCCGGTAGTATTCCCGGATGGTGTAGGTGTCATCGGATGGATGGTTCCAGGCGGAAGAGAAATCGCGATCAAAACCGCTGAACTGATGAAAAAATATGATGTTGTTATCTGGGCGCATCATGGTATGTTCTGCTCAGGCGAAGATTTCGACCTGACCTTCGGACTTCTCCATACCGTTGAAAAATCCGCAGAGATCCTGGTTAAGATCTTATCTATGGCTCCACAGAAGCTGCAGACTATCACACCGAATGACTTCCGCGCCCTTGCAAAGGATTTCAAAGTAACTCTGCCGGAAGAATTCCTCTACGAGAAGAAATAAATTCTTCGGCTACACAGTTTTATATCATATAACTGTACTCCTATCTGAAACTTTATCGGAAACAACCAAATATTTGCTGATTTTTGCTGATAAATCTGGTATGATAAAAACATATCTGGTTTATCAGCAAATTAATATCAGAAAGGATATGGATAAGGTATGGAAGAATTATATAAAGCGATCGAAGAGAAGATCAAGGCAAGCGGATACCCGCGAAAGATTTCCGGAGAGGAAGTTTACGATGACATCTGCGATCAGATCGATGGGAAAGAGAATGGAAGCTATGTGCTGCTTTCCAAGTTTGATGATGATGTGATCTTTGAATATCATATCACAATTATGGACAGTGAATTTAATCTGGGTGTTCTTACCATGCGTACTCCGGAAGGTGTATTCGAGACAGATTTTGACAAATAATACTACCGGTTTTGAGTATGGATATAAATTGAATATAATACAAAAGAGGGAGTTGGTTTACGTAATAATAATTATGTAAATCAACTCCATTTCTTTATATCTTTATATGTCATACACAGGGAAGCACATAAAAGCATCTGGTTCACTATATAGCTCTTTACCAAACAGCTGCTTCTCAATGCCAACAATACCAAATATCAGTCCTCGCGAAGACGTACTGCCTTGGCCGCCTGACGCCGTCTGGCATCATCCAGAGCCGCATAATGCTTCTTGGTAGTATTGACATCCTTATGTCCCAAAACATCCGCTACAAGGTAAATATCACCGGTTTCCTGGTACAGGGCAGTACCATAGGTGCTGCGAAGCTTATGCGGGGTGATCTTTTTTGTAGTTGTGATCTCTCTGGCATATTTTTTAACCAGATTCTCGATAGCCTGAACACCGATCCGGCGACGCTGGGTAGAATAGAAGAGAGCGTGCTCATGGCCTGCCAGAGGTGTAATATTCTCCCTGACTTCCAGATATTTCTTCAACGCTTTTTCTACTTCAGGACCAAAGTATACAACCATTTCATTTCCACCTTTCCGGGTAACTTTGATTCCATTGTTTTTGAAATCTACATCCTCAACATCCAGTCCGACGCATTCGGATACTCGGATCCCGGTACCAAGAAGGAGAGTAACAATAGCAAGATCTCTGTCCTTCGTTTTTTCGTGGTACATCCGTTTCTGCCCGGTCAGCGTATCTCCGCAATGCTCAATATAATCCAGCAGCATGGCAACCTCATCTGTATCCAGACGAATAATATTCTTTTCATGAATCTTTGGCACATCGATCAGAACAGACGGGTTGGTGGTGATCATTTCATGTTTATAATAGTAAGCATAAAAACTTCTTAAAGCAGAAATTTTTCGTTTGACGCCACGTTCACCATTTGTTTCCGTTTTGGAAGAGTCGGCGGATTTATAAACTTTGAGAAATTCTTCATATTCCTCAAGATCAACAGCTTTGATCTGATCCAGAACATCAACTGTAAAATCCGACATATTTTTGTCTTTAAACATTGGATTCTGATCTAACAGAAACTGAAAAAATATACGAATATCATATGCATAGGAAATTCTGGTCTTGGTTGTAGTCGTTGCATCAATAGCCCGGAAATAATCCCTGCAAAATGGCGGAAGCGTTTTTAAAACCTCACGGAGTTTTAAAGTATTGTCAATGTCATTTTGTTCGTGGTAAGTAATTTTGTTATCCATAAAAACTCCTTAATATATAAATTTACATAATTTGCAGGAAATACCTGAAACACCTGTTAAAAGAAGTGGTTTTGCACCCATCTATATCTATACGACAAACCCGAGTTTTTCAAATAGATTGGTAGTGTAAACGGCTACTTCCGTAGATTTTCATCAAAAATAACGGTAAACGGCCCGTCATTTTCCAGAGATACTTTCATATCTGCACCAAAGATTCCATGTTCCACAACCGGAACCTGTTTACTGGCTTCCGAAATAATATACTCATATAATTTATTTGCTTCATCCGGTGCACCGGCTTCTATAAAGCTTGGACGGTTTCCCTTACGGCAGTTTGCATATAAGGTAAACTGTGAAACCAAAAGCAATTCCCCGTTTACATCTGCCAGAGACAAATTGGTCTTTCCATTTTCATCCTCAAAAATGCGAAGTCCCAGAAGCTTTTTCAGATACCAATCTGCATCCTCCCTAGTATCCTCACGGCCAACGCCGATCAGAACAAGAAAACCTTTTCCGATTTTTCCGACAATTTCTCCGTCTACTTTGACTTCTGCATGATTTACACGCTGAATTACAAATTTCATAACCTGTTCTTCCTCCGTCTCCGTCTGTTTTTCTGCTTCAATCGAAAGCCTATATATTTCGCCTGAATAAATTTAACTAAAAATGTAAACATTCGTTTAATTTCATCCCAAGCCCCGGACCAGATTCTGTTTTTTTCCGCTTTTACTGTAACTTCCTGTGCTTTTGATACGGATTTTTTCACCGGCATTGGCAGGACCTTTCCGGAAACGGGGTCTACACAATCAATATCTCTATAAAACTCAGCATCTGCAGACATATCTTTTTCATCAAGACTACGTCCGATCAGCTTCCATACAGCAGCATTCAGCACAGCAAATACCGGAACTCCAACGATCATTCCCGGAACTCCAAATAAACCACCACCGACCATGATTGCAACAATAACCATAAAGCTGGACAGTCCGGTCGACTCACCCAGGATCTTTGGTCCAAGGATATTTCCGTCAAACTGCTGAAGGATCAAAATAAAGATCAGGAAATACAAGCTCTGAATGGGATCTACCAGCAAAATAAGAAGAAAACACGGAACTGCTCCCAGATATGGCCCGAAAAACGGAATAACATTTGTAACTCCAACGATCACACTGACCAGAATCGCATATGGGGTTCCGATGATCGATGTTCCAACATAACATAATACACCGATAATTGCGGAATCCAGGATCTTTCCGCTGATAAATCCACCAAAGGTTTTATGCGTAAAACGCATGGAATGAACAAGAAAGGTTGCCCATTTGGTTGGAAGAACTGCATAAACAGCCATTTTTGCCTTGGCAACAAATCCCTCTTTATCCGCCAGTATATAAAGAGATACGATCGCTCCAATAAGGAAATTCTTCAAAAAAACAAGAAGATCCAGAAAGCTTGCGGATATATTTTTCATCATAAACTGCATCTGGGGAAGGATCGTATTTGTCAGATACTCCTGTAATCTGCTGGAATACTGATTGATCTGGCTGATCATATCCGGATTCAATTTCCATCCCTTTTCCACGACGGAATTTAACCAGTTTTCCACTACACTTACATAATGAGGAAAACTGTAGATAATATTCATGATGCTTCGAATCAATTGAGGAAGGATCATCATGACAAGGGCATAAATGACCAGAAACATAAGAAATACAGAAAGGATCACACAGATCCAGCGTACTACTTTCCTCCCCTTTTTCTGAAGTGTTTTATTCCTTTTTTCAAAAATCGGAAAAATGATCTTCCGCTCCAAAAAATTAACAATGGGGGTTAGCAGATATGCTATGGCAGCTCCGTAAATGATCGGCGCCATAATACCGAAAAATGTTTTAATTCCGGTGATCAGAGATTTCATATGGAAAATCCCGTAATAAAATAAAATACTGGCAGCAATAACCAGAAATGCAGTCACACCTAACTGCACATAGCGATGGTTCCAACGAATTTTCATAGTAATTTCCTCCACCATGTGATTATAACATAGCATCTCTGGTTTGTGTCTAAAAAAAACATAAACATTCCTTTTAATAACTTATAGGATAATTCTGCCTGCATAATTATCCTATAATGCTGAAACACCCTGCCATAAAAAATGGCAGGGTGTCTAAAATCTGATGTTTATTTTTTCAGGCTGTCATAAATGTGAATGGCTTCGATAATTGCCTTCGCAGTTCCATCAATGCCAAGTTTGCTGCTATCCAGACAAAGATTATAGCTGTCCGCAGATCCCCATTTCTTGTTGGTGTAATAATTATAGTAGCTGGAACGGCTTTTGTCTGTTTTGTTGATCATGTCCTTGGCCTCTTTAGCATTTTTATTGTATTTTTGAGAAATACGGTTGATACGCCAGTCAAGGTTTGCATGAACAAATACACTGAAACAATCCGGATTATCTGCAAGTGCATAATCCGCACATCTGCCGACCATTACACAAGGACCTTCTGAAGCCAGCTTCTTGATCGCCTCAAACTGTGCAAGAAAAATCTTATGGTTCATAGGCATGTCTGCAAATCCGGCTGAGGAATACCCAAATGAATAAGTATCCATCACAAGAGAATAAAGAAAACTGTTTGTTGGCTTCTCATCATGATGCTCAAACAGCTCCTTGCAGATCCCACTGTCATTGGCTGCGTGCTCCAGCAGCTCTTTATCATAGCATTTGATTCCAAAATATTTAGCAACTTCCTGGCCGATCTGTCTTCCGGCGCTGCCATATTTACGACCGATAGTAATAATAGAACTTGTTGTGTTGTTACTCATAACAGCCACATCCTTTCTGTCCAGATTCAGCGAATTTGTAAATATTAACTCTGCTTCCTCTTTAATATAGTTATTATACAATATATTTCACGTGTTTTCCAGCTATTTTCGCAATTTTATCAGCAATTTAACAAAATATTCCGGAAGTGGGGCTGTAAATTCCATATATTCACCGGTACGTGGATGAACAAATCCAAGAATCATTGCATGAAGTGCCTGTCCTTCCAGATGATAAGGATTTCTGGATGAACCATACACCGTGTCCCCAAGAAGCGGATGTCCGATACTGGCCATGTGCACACGAATCTGGTGGGTACGTCCTGTTTCAAGCCGACATTCCACATACGTGGCCTCGCCAAAACGTTCCAGCACTTTATAATGTGTTATTGCATCTTTACCATTTTTATGATTGATGGCCATTTTTTTACGATCTGTCGGATGCCGTCCAATAGGTCCCTCTATTGTTCCCTCATCCTCTTTCAGATTCCCCTGCACAACTGCCCGGTAGCGTCTGCGGATACTGTGACATTTCAGCTGTTCTGCCAGATCCCGGTGAGCAATATCATTTTTGCATACCAACAGCGCTCCGGTGGTATCCTTATCAATTCTGTGGACAATTCCGGGCCGCATCACTCCGTTAATACCGGAAAGGCTGTCACCACAATGTGCCATAACTGCATTAACCAGTGTCCCCTGATAATGCCCGGCTGCTGGATGTACAACCATCCCTTTGGGCTTATTAACAATCAGTACATCTTCATCCTCGTAAAGAATATCCAGCGGAATATCCTCCGGAACGATATCCGGCTCACTGGAATCCGGGATCTCCAGATGGATCCTGTCATTTTCACGAACCTTATAATTAGATTTGGCAGCTTTCTCGCCCACGGTAATCTGTCCTTCTTTCAGAAGTTTCTGGAGGAAAGACCTGGAAAGACCGCTGTCTTTCTCAGCAAGATAGCGGTCGATTCGTATACCTGATTCTTCTTTTTCTACTGTATAATCATATATTTCCATTTATATCTCCTACAAGAACAGACAAATGCATTATATGTCTCTCTGCCCGAATTACTGTTTGATATTCAGAAACGCAAAATCATCATCCCTGTATTTCGTGCATACAAACAGGATCAGAAAAATTCCACTTACAACCACATAAACATCCGCAAGATTAAATACCGGAAAATCGATCAGGGAAAAATAGATAAAATCGATCACATATCCTCTGAAAAAACGATCAATAAAATTTCCCAGTGCACCGGCTGCAAGTACTGTAGCAATGGTGAGCAATGGCAGATAAAACCGCTCTTTCGGAATACGGATCCATGCATAGAGGATCACTCCCAGAAACAGCACACTCACAATGGCAAAAAAGAATACACTTCCCTGAAACATTCCAAACGCGATTCCCTTGTTTTCAGGATAGAGATAATGAAGTTCAAGTACGCCGGGAATCAGCGAAACAGATGGTTGTCCTTTCAGATACAGATATGACAGCCATTTTGCTCCCTGATCTGCAGCCACGAGTAAGATCAGTAAAAAAATGTCCCCCGACATACACTTACTAAAAGACATTTTCTGATGATGGTTAACACGACTGATCATAGAGTTATCTCCTGAATACAGGAAAGCAGTTCTTCATCGGTAACTGTTTTGTCGATAAAGCTTTTTCCGATACCATCCATCAGGATAAACCTGATATGTCCCTGTTCCATTTTTTTATCTTTCTTTGTTGCGGAAAGAACTTCTTCCGGGATAAGGCCCTCTACATGCACCGGAAGATCGTAATCCGAACATCCCTGACAGATTTCCTGATATTCTTCTCTGGTCAGAAGTCCTCGTTTCATGGAAAGATATGCCGCAGCTACCAATCCGACTCCTACACACTGTCCGTGGAGCAGGGTGAAATTCTTAAGTTTTTCTACTGCATGCCCCACAGTATGTCCCAGGTTAAGAAGTGCACGCTCGCCCTGTTCCTTTGGATCACGCTCCACAACGCCGGCTTTGATCTCACAGCACCTGCGTACCATTCTGGCAATCTGTTTCATGTCCAGCTTTTTGATCTCTTTCTGTTCACAGCATACATAGCGAAAAAAATCTCCATCACAAATCAGTCCTGTTTTTAAAATCTCACCCATTCCGCAGGCAAACTGTTCTGCCGGAAGTGAAGAAAGAGTGCTTAGATTCATATAAACAAGACGTGGCTGGTGAAAAGCTCCTACCATGTTTTTGTACTGCTGAAAATCTACACCGGTTTTTCCACCCACACTGCTGTCTACCTGTGCAAGCAGTGTTGTCGGTACCTGAATGAAGTCAATCCCCCTGAGATAAGTTGCTGCACCAAATCCGGTAAGGTCGCCTACCACACCACCGCCTAATGCAACAAGCAGACTTTTTCGATCAAGACCATTTTTGATCAGAACCTGATACAATGCCGAAACAGTATTAAGGTTTTTGTTTTTTTCTCCTGCCTCAAAGGTGAACACAGAAATATCAGAACTTACCTCACTTAAAACCTGCCTTACAGATTCTTCATACAGTGGCCCCACATTAGAATCTGTCACAATGCAGATTTTTCTGTCGACAAGTCCCTCTTCCTTCATAACCTGTGCCAGATTAGAAAAATCTTCTTCAAAACAGATGGGATAATGAAAATCACCTTCTCGTTTTACAAGTAATTTTGATGCTGTCATTGCGTTTTCCTCCTAGCTGTTCAGATATAAAGCAGAATCCGTACCCCAAGACGTCCTTTTTTTGTCTGACGGGATACTCCATCATAAATAAAACGTCCCTTTTTCCGAACGGATATGATGTCTCCCTCTTTGGGCTCATAACCATTGGATGTGATCAGTTTTCCATTTACAAAAACAAGCCCTTCTTCAATACAATGCACAATACTGCTTCTGGAAGTTCCAAAAGCCAGTGCGATCAGAGAATCCAGGCGTACGGACGCACAGGTTCCACTAACTGGTTTCAGTTCCGGTCTCGGAAGATCACCCGGATCTTCTATCTTCGACGCCACAACTGTGGTATGTCTTACACGGCACAGATTCTCCAGAAAAAAATCTGTCATCTGACGCAGACAGAAAAAGCTCGCAGTATGATCTTCTATAAGAATATCCCCAACAACACTCCTGTCAACTCCAAGATTCAGGATCGCTCCCAAATAATCCCGATGTGTCAGATCTTCTGAAAATTTCACTGCTTTTGGCTCGAGCCGGATACAATCAATGGGATAATCCCATGTAAAAGCAAGAGCATCAGGATGAAAGGCTACCATCTGACGCTCTGCATTCTCGTATCCGCCAAAACCTTCCGCTGTAACACCCAGCTTATGAAAATTCTGACTGTTTAAAATATTCCGTTCATTTAAATTAAGAAAATCCGTAAACGTGGTAATATCTCTCTGATAGGCCAGATTTGCCAATTCACGGATTCTCTTAACAAAAAGTTCTTCTTTATCCATGAGGTTAATAACCCACTCTTACAGACGGCACAGAACCGCCAAGGATATTCTGAAGATCACCTGTAATATCTACATTATATGGTCCAAGTACAAAAATATAGCTGGACACCTGCTGAAGGCTTCCTCCAAGTGAATAACATGCACCGGAAGTAAAATCGATGATCCTCTGTGCAAGCTCCACATCAATTCCTTCAAGATTCAGGATAACAGTAGAATTATCGACCAGTGTATCCGCAATTTCTCTTGCTTCCTCCATTGTTGTAGGCTTGATCACACAAACTTCCATATTTGCAGCCTGGGAAGAACGCTTGCTTGTACGCATCGGGGTGATCTTGGAAGAAGGTGCCGGTCTGGAAATACGGTCCTGCCTTGCCGGAGCCTTGGCTGCAGCTGTCTTTGCAGATGACTTGGCAACAGGTGCCTTAACCGTTTCATCTTCCGGCTCATCATCCAGAAAATCCTCTTCCTCGTCATTTTTTTTCTTGGAAAATTTCTCAAAAAATTTCTTCTTTGGTTTTTCTTCCATATCATCATCTTCATCGAGGAAATCGTCGTCATAATCGTCCTCATCCTCAAGAAGGCTATCATCTAACAATTCGTCATCGTCATAATCGTCGTTCAGTTTGATGGCATCTAAAAACTTGTCTAAAACGCCCATTTTAAATCTCCAATCTTATTAGTCTTATAATGCGTAATTTCTTGCACCAAAAATACCAGTGCCTACCCGCACCATCGTAGCGCCCTCCTGCACGGCAACCATGTAATCTCCGGTCATTCCCATGCTCAGAACACTCATAATAACATTATTAATGTTTTTAGCAGCAATGTCAACACTTAATTTCTTAAGTTCACGGAAAATTTCGCGATTTTCCTCTGCATTATCAACATAGGGAGCAATTGTCATGAGCCCATTTATCTGAATGTGTGAAAAATCTGCGATCTGTTCTATAAACGGTAAAACTTCTTCCGGTTTCAGACCAAATTTACTTTCTTCCTGCGCTACATTTACTTCTATAAGGATCGGGACGATAACCGCTTTTTTCGCTGCTTCTTTTTCAATCGTCTCGGCCAGGCGAAGCGAATCTACAGAATGGATCATTGCAACTTTATCCACAATATATTTTACTTTATTACGCTGAAGATGTCCGATCATATGCCATTTGACATCTGAAGGCATCTGATCATATTTATCTACAATCTCCTGCACTTTATTTTCTCCAAAGACACGTGCTCCGGCATCATAAGCCTCCTTCAGCATCTCCACCGGTTTGGTTTTGCTTACTGCGATCAGTGTGACTTCATTCGGATCTCTGTTTATTTTATTGCAGGATTCATTAATATTTTTCTGCACCTGTGCCAAATTTTCCGCTACCATGATATAAAGCCTCCTTTAATTAGTAAAGTATATCCTGTTCACTTACTTTATCTGCATTTTTCACAATGCGGTCATATCGGACAAGCCCATTATAGGTCTCCTTTGATACAACTGCATATTCCTCATTTTCATCCAGGATCTCGATCCGGCGGAATACCGCATATCCCTGATTGATACAGAAAACTCCCTCCAGAACTTCTGTATCTCCGATGATAAACTTCTCTCCACTATCCGGATCAACAAGAGCATCGCCTTCTTTAAATTTATTCTTGTCTACGTAATAAATATAGCTTGTTTTCTGTGTTTCTTTGTCTGTGATCTCATCACGGCCATAGATACCGGCACTGACAAAGGTTTTTGTACTGTTGCCCTTTTTATTTCTGCCGGAAAGCATAAATCCCGATTGCTGCGTTTCAGCATCCGTCGTAAGATATTTGGAAGGTATTGCATAAAACTCCTTCGTTACGATAGAAGATAACGGGATCTTTAAACCTGTCACATTGTTCGTGACAAGTTCTATTTCCAGAAACCGGTCTGACGCATATCGGATCAGTCCCTTATTAAAATCGATCTTGCCGTATTTAGCCCCATCGATCTCCATGATCGAAAAGTCTCCTGTCTGCGTCAGATCATCTTTCAGGAACTTGACGCGGATCGATGTACGCTCCTTCAGATTGGCAGCCTGCTTCTCACTTAAAGGGATCAAAAGACTCCAGCGTTCATCTGTAATGATCGTATAAATATCATCTCCGGCCTTTATCTGTCCATCTGTTTTCAGATCCGTTTCCTGATAGGAATTCTGATCAAAATCAGCAGCTGTGACATTATCAACGGTTTTTGTTTCGTAGCCATCTGTAGAATACAGGATGACCCCGTCTGTCTGCGCACGGCGGATATTCGGATCACTGGAAACTATTGTTGTAACTGTGGCTTCTTCTCCATCTTCAGACGTCGTACTTGCAGAAGAAGCTCCCGAACTATCTGAAGCATACTGAAGGATGCTTCCATTGAGCTGATATTTAAAACTATAGGTACTGTTAAATTTGCTGGGATCAAATCCTTTGGAAAAGCTTTGCATATTACTGCGTATATCCGCCAGTTCCTCTCTGCTCAGAGAGGTTACATTGTCTGCAGATCTTGAGCTGTTCAGGCTGTAGACAGCACCGTTGGCATTGATCTTGGTACCTTCCCTTGCGTAATATGTAACGTAACCGCCTGCATCTGCCTGCACTACGTTCTCTGTCATGATCGCCAGCCCTGTGTATGTCTCATTCATGGATAACGGACCGGAGGGAACCTGATAAGATTCCATATGAGAAGCTGTAAGATAAAGAATCACACTAAAGATCATATAGATAAAAATTGCTCCGAACATTACCGTTCCAATGTTCAGACCAAAAATTTTACGAAGCTTTGCTAAGAATCCCGGAGTTTTTCCGGAATGTACTTTATTGTCCGGCAAATGAATGCCTCCTTTACATCGTTCATCTCTTAAAGTTCGTTTTATTGTAACATTTTATTTAAATGAATACAAGCTTTAAAACGTGCGAACATACTTTCCGAATATCCGTTTGCTATTTTTTCAAAAGTATGTTATACTATTTAAAATATAATTTCGTGATGCTGTCATATTATGGTCGACAGCAGATAAAATCAACCCAGGGAGGTAAGTACACATGACATATGGCAGAATCAGTAAAAAGCAGCAGGAAATACTGGATTATATGAAAAACGAGATCCTTAACAGAGGTTTCCCGCCCTCCGTCCGTGAAATCTGTGAAGCAGTAAACCTGAAATCCACATCTTCCGTTCACTCCCATCTGGAAGCTCTGGAAAAAAACGGATATATCCGCAGAGATGCCACCAAGCCCCGTGCGATCGAGATCATTGATGATAATTTCAATCTGGTCCGCCGCGAGGTTGTCAATGTTCCTCTTGTAGGCACTGTTGCTGCCGGACAGCCGATCCTGGCAGTGGAAAATATCGATGCTTACTTTCCGATCCCGGCTGAATATATGCCCAATGAACAAAGTTTCATGCTGACTGTCAAAGGCGACAGTATGATCAATGCAGGTATTTTTGATGGAGATCAGGTTCTTGTAAAGCAGCAGGCAACAGCAGAAAACGGCGACATGGTGGTTGCTCTGATCGATGATTCTGCAACAGTTAAGACCTTCTACAAAGAAAATGGTTATTATCGACTTCAGCCGGAGAACGACAATATGGAACCGATCATCATTACCGGTAATCTGCAGATCCTCGGCAAAGTATTTGGTGTATTTCGTTTCTTTTCATGAAAGCATAAACAACTGATGCCAATGTAATGTGATCTAAAAAGAGAGATATCTTTAAGGTGGCTGTACCGCCCCACAAAGATATCTCTCTTTTCTTTTTCAGCAGAAAACTTCTGCTTTTTGATTCCTTTTTTAGTTTACATAATATCTTTACAGTAAACCAATATAACGAGTTTTACTCATTCTCACCAAGAAATTCTTCCGCATCAAGAATCTTGCCGTCTCTCCAGATTCTCTCAAGATCGTAGAAAAGTCTGTTTTCCTCATCAAAGATATGGATGATCATATCACCGTAATCCATGAGGACCCAGCTGGAGTTTCTGGTTCCCTCGATCTGTTTTGCTTCATATCCGGCACGGCCAAGCATTTCATCTGCATTGTCAACCATTGCCTGTACCTGATTCTGGTTGGAAGCACTTGCGATCACAAAATAATCTGCGATCACGGAAACCTCATGGATATCAATGATCTTGATATCCTTTGCTTTTTTATCATCCAGTGCCTTGCAGGCGATCCGGACCATATCTTTTTCGATACTCATAAATTTTAATCCTCCTGTCTGTTGGCTGCATCCTGCATCTTTCTGTCATGGAGTTCTTTATAATAAACATAAGCATCCCTGGTCGTACTGTCGATTTCCTTGGGATTTTCCTCCAGATATTCCAGTGTATCCTTTAAAATCTCATACATACACTCATCCAGATCTTCAAAAGCAATCTTTCGCACCTTCGCAAGATTCGGAGCCTTGTCACGCATTGGTTCAATATAATCTGAAATATATACGATCTTCTCAAGAAGACTCATTCCCGGTCTTCCTGTTGTATGATAAGTGATCGCTGTCAGGATCTCTTCGTCTTTAATATCATATTTACTGCTGGCCACATAAGCCCCCAGTTTGGCATGAAGAAGAAACGGATGATCCTTTTCAAAATCTGATACCGAAATATCATGCTGGCTGCACAGCTTCAGTTTCTTTTTATTAGGAATACACTTTGCACTGTCATGAAGAAGCCCTGCAGCCTGTGCATCCTCCAGATCATAATCATAAACCATGGCAAGCGCAGCACAAGTGTACATAACCCCCATTGTATGCTCAAATCTGGCCTCATCCAGATATTTGGAAAGTTTCTTTTTTATCTTGATAAAATCATATTTTCCCATCTGAATCATTTCCTTTATAGATATCATTTTTCTCGATATAGGAAATCACAGGCTGGGGAACATAGTAGCGGAGACTCTGCCCGCTTTCATGCCAGGAACGGAGCAGTTCACTGGAAACATCAATATTCATGGTATCCAGTCGAATAAAATTCCCGTTATACTTCTGTGACAGAAGTTGCATCTGCTGATCAAGTTCCTTCAATGGAGTATGATCTCTGGTTGCCACTACCAGAACTGCTTCATGACAAATGCGTTCCGGTTCCATCCAGGTATCAAAATTAAAAAGCGAATCTGCACCGATGATAAAATAATACTCTGTGTCCGGATTCGCTTTATTCAGCTGTTCCAGAGTCCGGTAAGTATACGTATAACCTTCCTCATGCATCTCGATCAGAGACAGCTCAAAGTGAGGATTATCCTCTATGGCAAGACGGACCATTTCCGCACGCTGTTCTTCAGTCGCTCTGCCCTTACGGTTCCGTTTATGAGGTGGATTTCCGCAAGGCATAAACAAAACCTTATCAAGTTCAAGCTGTTCATAGGCTTTTTCTCCCAGGATCAAATGCCCCATATGAATGGGATCAAAAGTACCACCCATGATTCCTATTTTCTTTGTTGCTTTGCTCATTTATAACCTCCCGAGATTACGGAAGAATGATTTTTTTCTTGTCCTTTTTACCTTCTCTGTAGAGAACGATCTTTTTACCGATCACCTGTACTACCTGAGATCTTGTTCTCTCTGCAAGAACCTGTGCCATTTCACGCGGATCCTCCAGACAGTTCTGAAGAACGCTGATCTTGATCAGCTCTCTTGCTGCAAGAGCTTCCTCAACAGCAGCGGTATTTTCAGGAGTAAGACCACCCTTGCCAAGCTGAAGGATTGGATCCATTGTCATGGCAAGGCCTTTTAAATATGCTCTCTGCTTACTTGTCATTGTCATACCTCTTTATTTATAATAATCAAAATCAAAGCCATACATACGAACCGTATCACCTTCCTGGATACCGGCTTTCTCCAGTTCCTCCAGGATACCGCCCTCTTTCAGGAATTTCTGGAAGAAAGCGAAGCCCTTCTCGGAATCCAGATTTGTATAGCCAAGCATTTTTTCAATCTTAGGACCTTCCACAAGGAATACTTCCGGATCTTCCTCGCTGCGCTCCACAGTAAATGGAAGATTTTCATTTACAAGAACATCTTCCGGGAAGAATTCCTGTTCAAACACTACCGGTTTCATCGGGCTCTTATCCAGAAGCTCTTTCACATGGAAAAGGAGTTCTCTGACACCCTGCCCGGTAACGGCTGAGATTGGATAAACCGAAATACCCTGTGGCTCAAATTCTGCTTTCAGTCGATCAATAGGGCTTTCTTCGCCATCATCAAAAATACAGTCGATCTTGTTGGCTGCGATCACCTGTGGTCTTGCTGCAATTTCCGGATTGTAGGCCTCCAGTTCTTTATTGATCTTGTGGATATCCTCCACTGGATCACGACCTTCTACGGAAGCGGCATCTACAATATGGATGATAACCCGTGTACGCTCAATATGACGGAGGAATTCATGTCCAAGCCCTACACCTTCCGATGCACCCTCGATCAGTCCCGGGATATCAGCGATAACAAAGCCGCCGTTATCAGTATCTACAACGCCAAGATTAGGACTCAATGTTGTAAAATGATAGTTGGCAATCTTCGGCTGTGCATTTGTCACACGGGAAAGAAAGGTAGATTTACCAACATTCGGAAATCCTACCAGACCAACATCTGCGATCACTTTAAGTTCAAGGAGAACCTCAAGTTCCTGAGCCGGCTGTCCAGGCTGGGCATATTTCGGTACCTGCATGGTAGCTGTTGCATAGTGCTGATTGCCTTTTCCACCACGACCGCCTTTTAATACGATCTGTCTGCGATTCTCACCGGACATATCCGCAATGACCTTGCCGGATTCCGCATCCATGATCACCGTACCTTCCGGAACCTTCAGGACCACATCCTTACCGTCTGCACCATGGCAGCGTTTTTTACCGCCTTCCTGGCCATCCTCAGCTTTATATTTTCTTCTGTGTCTGTAGTCTCCGAGAGTATTCTGGCCCTCGTCGATCTCAAAAATCACATCACCGCCACGGCCACCATCGCCGCCGTCCGGCCCGCCATTGGGTACATACAGTTCACGGCGGAAGCTTACATGTCCGTCGCCGCCTTTACCGGAGCGGATAATGATCCTTGCTCTATCTGCAAACATATTACACCTCTATTCCAAAAAAAGGCTCCAAACCGGATCGATTTGAAGCCTTTTACCTATTTCATTACTCTGCGTCTACAGGAACGATAGAAACCTGTTTCTTATCGCGACCTTTTCTTGTGAATCTTACGACTCCGTCTGTAAGTGCAAATAAAGTATAGTCTTTACCGCAGCCTACGTTTTCACCTGGGTGAATCTTGGTTCCGCGCTGTCTGTAAAGAATGTTTCCGGCTTTTACAAACTGTCCGTCTGCTCTTTTCGCACCTAATCTCTTAGACTCGGAATCACGACCGTTCTTTGTAGAACCAACTCCTTTTTTATGTGCGAATAACTGAAGGTTCATCTTCATCATTGTTGTTACACCTCCTTGACTTTTACTGTCAAATATCGATTGTTATAACTACCAGCAATTTCCGTCAGACCGAGAAGTAAGGAATCCATAAGGAGCATCCCCCGTTCAGAAAGATCATTTCTGAAATGAATGGAAACAAATCCATCATTTTCCTGCACATCAAATTTATCATCTGTGAATTTCTCAAGAGAATTCACCGTGGTAATGATCAGTGCAGATACCGCAGCACAGACAATGTCCTGTCCTGCTTCCGCATAACCGGCATGTCCCTTCGAAATAAATTCTTCGTAAGATCCGTTTTTCTTTCTGACTTTAATTGTAATCATGATGACACCAGATTAACCGTTAATCTTTTCGATCTTAACCTTGGTGTACTGCTGTCTGTGTCCGTTTTTCTTGTGATATCCAGTTTTGCGTTTGTATTTGTAAACGATGACCTTGCGATTCTTACCGTTTTCAACTACAGAAGCGGTAACACTGGCATCTTTTACATCCTCGCCAACCTTTAATCCGTCATTGCTGACTGCGATCACGTTGTCAAATGTTACGGTTTCACCAGCTTCTACACCGAGCTTTTCAACTTTAATTACGTCACCCTCGGCAACCTTGTACTGTTTACCACCTGTTGCAATAATTGCGTACATTTGTGGCACCTCCTAATTATTTACTCGCCAAATTCGGTGGCTTCTGTTTTGAAACCGAAGCTCTTTAACCTCTTTGTGCGGCATACTCGATTATCATAACAGTGACATACTGTTATGTCAATAGTTTTTTTGACATTTTTATTATTTTTTTGTAAGTTCCCGAATGTCCTCGATCACCGGACGTCTTACTTTCTTTCTGGTCATTTCCAGGATATGCAAGGGTGTGATATCAATGGCCCTGCTCTTTATCGGATCTTTTCTGAGAAGCTTCTGTAAAACATGAAAGAGTTCATCTCTGTGATCTGGATTTTCCATGTTGATAAAATCGATCAGGATAATACCTGAAAGATTACGCAGCCGTAACTGCCGGCTGATCTCCGCAGCCGCTTCCAGATTGATTTTGCGAAAGGTTTCTTCCATTTTCTTCTTTCCGGTATATTTTCCACTGTTTACATCAATGGATACAAAAGCTTCCGTCTGCTGGATCACCAGAAATCCGCCGCTGTTCAGCCATACTTTTTCTTTCTGGATCGCATCCAGTGCAGTTTCCACGCGATACAGCTTATAAAGCGGAAGAAGTTTGTCCTGATAAAAACGAAGCTTCTCTTTAAGCTCCGGGCTGATCTCTTCCAGATATCCCAGGATCATTTCTCTGATTTCCGGCACATCGGTAATGATCTCATCCAGGTCACGACCATACGCATCTCTCACAGCCGCCACATAAAATGGTTCTGTCTCCAGTACCAGACTGAAACAGGTTCGGTTCCGTCCCTGGACCACAGCTTTATGGTAGCGGCCCTTCAGCCACTCCAGTTCCTTCAGGATCTCTTCTTTGGAAGCATCTGCGGCATTGGTCCGGACAATGATCCCGAATTCCTTATCCGGACGCTCTGCTTCTTCTTTCAGCCATCCGCTGAGGCGATGGCGGTCTTCCTGTGCCAGCTTGGAAGACAGACCAAACTTTTTATCTCCTGTAGTGAGAACAAGATATCTTCCCGTAAAATTCAGATTGGAGGTCAATGCCGGAAGTTTCCCCTTCATGGCATCCCTGCTTACCTGGACCAGAAGCTCATCTCCAGGCCGCAATGGTCCGTTGCCTTTTCTTCCTGCGGAAAAAACAGCTCTCTGTGCCTCCGCAAGAGGGTAGTAGCATCTCTTTCCAGGCTCGATCTGCACAAAAGCCGCCTGGATATTGGATGCGATATTTTCGACCTGTCCGGTGTATATATTTCCAAGAATGGATTTTTCCTGATCGGATTCCAGCCGGATCTCGACGATCCGTTCCTCCTCTGAAAGGGCCGCTACTGTACAGGACACACCATGGATCTCCATTCTTGTAATGATCAGTTTACTCAATTTCCTCACCTAATGATTCCAGAGTCACAAAACGTGGACTTGCATTTTCTCCTTCATCGGCATACATTTCCAGACGTTTCACTGTGAAGGCAAATTCCGGAAGTTCTTCTCCAAGCCAATGAAAAAAGGTGTTTGTTACCATCTCCGGCTTCGTATAATTAGAGCTTGCAGATGCCAGCATATAGAAGAACCCATTCTCTCTTACTTCCATTTTATAGATATTCGGGCGGAGATCGATCTCCTTTTCGCTGCGCTTAGTCTGCTTGGTCACTTTGATCTCCGGCTGTGCCAGAAATTCCTTCACTTGTCCTTTCCAGTCGATAGAAGGCTCTTTGCCCGGACGGAACTCCACAAGATAATCTGCTGCTGCCACCAACGCCATCGCTTTACCCGCTTTTCCATCCTCTACTTTGCGAACACTTACGATATGCATCCCCTCTGCCATCTGTCCCTCCAGACGGGCTGCGATCTCTGCAGTAGGCATATCTTCTGCCATTTCCAGGTCAAAATAATCTCCGAGACTCTCCATCCCTACTCCAAGGGGAACCGCAAAAGACATGATCATATGCGGGCTGTACCCGCCGGAAAACGCTACCGGAAGCTCTGCACGACGAAGTGCTTTCTGGAAATAACGCATGGTATCCAGATGTCCCACAAACTTCATGGGACCCTCTTTGCTGAATTTAATTCTTACCTTCAAGGCAGACACCTCCTTTAAATTTCATAGCTCCACATGCGGAACATTTCTGACGGCAGTTTTCTGTCACAACACCCTCTTTTGCACGCTGCCATTCTCGCTCCAGGAATCTGCGGCTGACACCGGTATCAATGAAATCCCATGGAAGGATCTCATCCAGGCTTCTTTCACGAAGTGTGTAGAATGTCATATCCACTCCGCATTCAGCCATAGCCTCCTTCCAGATATCATAATCAAAATTTTCTGTCCAGGCATCGTAAAGGGCACCTTTTTCATAAGCCTTCAGGATCACATCCGCACACCGTCTGTCCCCACGTGCGAGAAATCCTTCCAGAGCTGTTACATCCGGTTCATGCCAGTTATAACGGATACTTCTCTGATTCAGCTGGGCACGGACTTCATTTTTAACCACCTTGGCTTTTTCCACAAAATCCTGCTCCGTATACATTGGCGCCCACTGAAATGGGGTAAAGGGCTTCGGCACAAAGAAAGAAGTGCTGACGTTGATCTGTACCTTACCTTTACGCTGTTCTTTCGGAACCACTTCATAATAGGTCTCTGCGATCTTCTGTGCCAGATGAGCAATTCCCTTCATATCGTCTTCTGTTTCTGTGGGAAGACCAAGCATAAAGTAAAGCTTCACCTGATTCCAGCCACCCTTGAACGCTTCGCCTGCACCATGGAGGATCACTTCCTCTGTCAGTCCTTTGTTGATAACGTCACGAAGTCGCTGAGAACCAGCCTCCGGAGCAAAGGTCAGGCTGCTTTTCTTTACATCCTGCACTTTACTCATAACATCCAGTGCAAACGCATCGATCCTGAGAGATGGTAAGGAAATATTAACAGCCTTTCCATGAAACTCTTCGATCAGGAAATTCACCAGCTCTTTCAGCTGGGAATAGTCACTGGAGCTTAAGGAACTGAGGGAAATCTCTTCGTGTCCTGTATTTTTCAGCATGGTACGCGCCGATTCCTTCAAAGTCTCCACATCACGTTCACGGGTCGGACGGTAGATCATACCTGCCTGGCAGAAACGACAGCCTCGAATGCATCCTCTCTGGATCTCAAGAGTTACACGATCCTGTGTTGCCTTGATGTGAGGAACAACCGGCGCCTCCACAGCCCGGTATTCCTTTTCCATATCAATGATCAGCTGTTTCTGGACCTTCTCAGGAACACCATCCGCCGTCGGTGCAAAGGATGCGATCGTACCATCTTCTTTATAGGTAACTTCATAGAGAGACGGAACATAAATTCCAGGAATCTTAGCTGCTGTCAGGAGAAAATCCTTCCTGCTGCCGCCAGCCTTTTTATTGGCCTTGTACGCATCAAAAAGTGCATCATAAACCGTTTCACCTTCTCCGATATAAAACATATCAAAAAAAGGTGCCAGTGGCTCCGGATTATACGCACAGGCACCGCCACCGATCACAATAGGGAAATCCTCACCACGGTCTGCGCTTTTCAGCGGGATACCACTGAGATCCAGTACCTGGAGGATATTGGTATAGCACATCTCGTACCCGATCGTAATTCCAAGAAAATCAAAATCCCGGATGGGCTCCTGGGATTCCAGTGCAAACAACGGGATCTTCTTCTCCCTCATCACCTTATCCAGATCCGGCCATGGGGAAAAGAGCCGCTCACACCATACGTCCTCACGCTGGTTGAACATGTTATAGAGGATCATCATGCCCAGGTTTGACATTCCGATCTCGTAGACATCCGGAAAACACATTGCGAAACGGATATCTACCGCATTTTTATCTTTCATTACGGAGTTGACTTCACCGCCGATATAGCGGGCAGCTTTGTCTACTTTTAGCAATATTTCATCACTTAATGCTAGTTTTCTCATAATTTTCCTTTCTTTAGTTGTGCACATTGTACAAACCAGTCGAATTAGTAAGCAGTCTGTACAATATATAACTCATATTAAAAATAATATGTCATTTTACCTACTGAAAACCCTCTGAAAAAAGGCCGTTCAGGGCGTTTGGTCAAAAAATGGGTTTTCTGCAACTACTTGACAATAAACATCATGTTTTATGAAAAACCAGTATTTACAAGGGATTTTTCGTTTCCTACAGCACGAAAAAACAATTCCTGTCAGAAAATAACTTCCTTAAAAACTTAGTGCCATGTAGGGTGAAAATTTGACATATATCTTTCGCTATTATAAACACATCAACAGGTAAATTCAAGATTATATGTCATAATACCCTGCTATATCCGGCATATCCAGTGAATGAGCATTTTTAGATTCAGGAATGACTTCGTCCACAAACGGTTGCATCATAGAAGCAAGATTAACCATTTTCATTTTCGATTTTACATAAATCTCTTTTGTAAAATCAGAGCTGTAATGCCCAAGGCTGGTTGAAATTGCTTTCATGCTCACATGATACTGGGAAAGTATTGTAGCATATGTTGTTCGTAGTTTTCTCCATTCAATAAAGCGGAACCCGCATTTTTTTACAACTCTTTTATATGGTTTGTCTTTAAAACTTCTGTTCCATGGTAGACCATTGTCCTGGCATATAAGATATCCAAGGTCATGGAAATCGTCTCCCAGATACTCTTTTAGTTCATTATAATGTCTGCGTTGAAGAATGATTTCATCAATTACAAAGTCGGCTAAAGGCACTTCTCTGACGCTATTATGAGTTTTGGTACATTTTTCCTGCGTTAATAAGCTTTGTCCTGGGACACCGTCATTTGTAATTGTGCGTCCCAACTGGCTTTCTACATAAAGCTTGTTGTTCATAAAATCAATGTTTTGATACTTGACAGCAATCGTTTCTGAAATTCTCAATCCAGTTGTAACAGCAAGTAGCATAGCCATAAAGATATGCGGTTCTTCTGTTTTGCAGGTATATAAAAGCATGGATACCTGTTCTACAGAATAGACGTTTGAACGGTCTGCTAGTTTCTTCTGAAATTCTTTTTTCTGCTTTTTGGCATACTCTCTTCTGGTTCCTCTTTTTTGGGCTTTATGAAGAGTGATTGCAGAATCCACGAGGTTATTGGAAACATAACCGTTTATCCGGGCATACTTAAACGAACCAGATAATACTCCGTAAGCAACTCTCAGCATATCAGGAGACTTAATGGTATCAAGTCCCTTGATAAAGTCATCACTTTTTAAATCGCGGAGGTATTTATTACCGATTGCCTTAATCAGGTAATTATAGATGATATTTCGGTAAGACATAAATGTGTTATATGCAATATCTTTTGTGTCAATCATATAATAATACAGCCAGTAATCAAAAAACTCTTTTACTGTATAATCATATGGAAAAAATTCCTGGTTATATAACTGTGCTATTACAATTTCCCTTGCCTTGGAAGCTTCTGCTTTTGTGTCAAACCCACCTTTTTGATAATCCGCCTGATCTCCAGATTCAAAGGTAAACGTTACCCTGTAACAGTATTTTTTTCTTGACTTCAAGTATACAATACTGTCATTAAATTTCCATGAAATAATCTTTCCGTAAAAGAATGTTTCCCTTACGTCCGGACTTGTTATTTCTTTTACATGCATTATTTTCCACCTCCACTGTTTGTCAGGGCGATGGCAGGATCCATGGTATGAGATATATTGTCTTGATCTGATCTTGGGCATCCATAATACCGCAGTAAATATCAAAGGTTGTATTAATATTTTTGTGTCCGAGTACTTCCGAAATCTTCTCCATAGGAATGTCCATCTCAATTAATGCAGTTGCACACATGTGTCTTAGTGTGTGCATGGAAATGTGAGGCAGATTACAGGATTTGGTGATAGCATTAATTCCTGTATTAAGTGTTGCACCACTTTTTATCCGCCCATACATTCCAAGGCAAACATAATCCTTGAAGTCACGATTTTCAGTCTTTGCAATGATACGTTCATTTTCTTCCCTGCGGATTTTTAATTCCTCAAAAATAACAGATGGAACTATGAGACACCGGTTACTGTTTAAGGTTTTCGGCGGTTTGAAGGTTCTTTCAGAAGGATAAACTTTTACCTGTTTGTCATTGTCGGATCCTTTACTTTCGTAATGATAATCCCTGGTATACTGCCGCTGTATTGTAAGGGTTCGGGATTTTTTGTGGAAATCGGAATATTTTAGACCTAAGATTTCACCCGTTCTCAGCCCACATACCAAAGCAAGCAGGATTTCAAAATAACAAGTATGATAAACCTTAGCGGTACGAACAAAAGAGTTTATTTGCTCTTTGGTGTATAGATCCATTTTTTTTCTGCCTGAACAACAAGGTTTTATTCCCAGAAGAACTTTTGGCGATATGAAACCACTCTTTTCTGCTTCTTTTAAAATGACACGCAGAACCTTATAAGTCATCTCGCCGGAACTGTTGCTGTACTTTTTACATTCGGAAAGCAAATCATTTACAAATGTGTCTGTCAGCATACTTAATAGAACATCTCTGCGAATTTTGGGCAGAATTATTTTGTAAATTACCCAGAAATACTTTAGCTGGTTGCTGCTGTCTGTAAACTCTGTCAGGTAATGTTCCTGCCAGTACTGCAGATATTCTGCAAAAGTATAGGAGTTCTGGGTAAGATTCTTGATACGGGAAATTGCCTTCCTGTAAATCTCCTCTGAAATAAAATAGCTTTCAGATGCTTCCTCTTTTGACTGAAATCCGGTTTTAATGTCATACTCAATTGAGTATGTCTTTGCATTGATTTTTTTTCAATATGGTTCCATGAACCATTTTTTTCAAATACATTATAATCTGTCAATGATACTTGCATTGTGATCCTCCTTTAAAGTAACACAGAATGCCCCCTTCATTGACAAGTTAACTTTATCACGCAGTAACATTCTGTGTCAATATGATGCATCGTTAAGATTAGATGCCATGGGAATACCTCCATATTTTTTTCAGTTTATTTCTAATATGTCATTTCCGGCATTCTCTGGCGAATTTTTATAAGAAAAAATAAAAAAGGGCCCGCCACGAAAGCAGGTCCGTAAAAATTGTCTGTATATACAGATTTACGCTTTTTCTGGATTCCAGTCCATTACATCGAATCTTCCATTTTTCTTTTTTCCTTTAAAAATGATCTCTTTTTTAAAGACTTCACCCTGAATTTTGTAGCTGTCCCAATCTAAAGACTCGTATACTGCCGGCATAATGATGTTTCCATTAAAATCGATAGCTCCATATCCATTTTTTCCCTTTACAACAACAAATTCTTCGAGATACCCTCCTGAGATCTCAGAGAACTCTTCAAATTCTTTGATAACCTGCACGGAAGCAGTTTCATCCGATTCATTTGAATATTGAAGCAGTAATACATGTCCATTTCGTACTGCCATTCCCGTGGATGCGATGAACGGAAGCCTGCCGATTGATTCACACTTGTCAATAAGCACGGTGCCATTTTTGTCAATAATTGCCCATCCCTCAGATGTCTTTACTCTCGCCACTGTTCCATTACGTTCTAATGGATTGGCTTCTTCATAGGTACCGGTCATATAACTTCTGTCTTCAGAAATAAAATAAAACCCATTTCCTTCACTGACACAGGATGAGTGGTCTGACATGGGCGAAGCGTCTGTATATTTTGGTTTAATAACTACTTTCCCGTCCGTCTTTGAGATAAATCCGATCAGCCCTTCATTATCTATAACACGGCAATAATCGGAAAATGGATCCTTTTCGATTGCCCTGTAAACATCGGACAATACCCTTTTCCCTCTCATTAAATACGCTCCGTCATTATCAAATACAATGCGGGTTCCATTTTGGGAAACGGTCATGGAATCGTCATACTGGTATTTCATACTGTTACTCATATAAAAATATCCGGCCACAGCAATACTTATAAATATAACCGCAAGGATCAGTATTGTAAAAAAATGACCCTTGTGGTCTGTATCCTCCGTCTCTTCCGTGTAATCCTCATCATTCAAACTGATAGCTTTTAATAATTTTTCAATCATATACTCTTCTCCTTATGACATTTACTGGGTTTACAGTTACAAATCATGCCAGCATACTTAATGGTACCTGTGAAGAAACCCATGACTGAAGTCAGGGGTTCTTCACGATAAAAGTATACTATAGAAGTTTTTGTTATTTCGATGTCAATACATTAAGAAATACAAAATGTCTGCTTTCATAAGATATTAGTTGCAGGCGAGATGTTCGTTGAGAACGCTCGTCTCCTCAAAGCTGAGAGCTGTTCCATTCCACAGATCGGTTACCGTGGAAACAAACATGGGATCGTCTTCTTTAGCAAGGTAATTTTTGATTGCAGACCATGTATGTTTCATGGTATAGCTGTCCGCACAGATAGGATTATCAGCCTGATTGGTACAGAGTTCTGCAATAAGGAGTGCAGTGAATTTATCCGTACCGTTCTCGTCTTCCAGAGATAACCATGGCGTGATTGTTTTGATGAATTTCACCAGGTACTTCTGGTTTTCCATAGAAGTACCGGAGCCGAAGCGGTCAGCCATAAGGGAAGCGATCCACTGGTTAAAATCTGCTGTCTGGAAATAGTTGTTCAGGAATTCCGCTACCTTTTTGTCGTCGTGCTCATAGCGGATCACCATCTGCAGGATGACATTTTTGAACTGGGTACTGTCACCGTAAATCCGACCCATATATTCCGTGCAGAAATCAGCAAAGTTTTTCCCGAACTGTCCGATGACTTCCAGGGCCCTTCGCAGTACATAGTAGTTCTGTTTGATTGCGGAAGCATATGGGGAAAAATGTTGTCTGGCATAGGAAAGCACCTGTCTCTTCTGCTGGTCGTTCCAGCCATCCTTGAACATTCCTGCAATCATATAGATATATGCCAGCATGAGGTCCGACTGCTTGCAGGTTTTCGCGATATCCATGCATGGCTCAAAGAAATCTTCAGGATTAGATGCCTGACCAATGGTTTCCAAGGCTCTGGATAGCTGCGGATTCAATTCATGTCCGAGTTTATTCTTGTTCCTATCAGACAGAGCCCGCAGTTCGTTCAGTTCGCTTTTGGGGTTTAATTTTATTTTCTCGACGGTACTGATATTTTTGGATGTTCTTTCTGTACGTTTTAAGGACGCCATATCCATTTCCATTGTTTTCTTTGTTTCAGGCTGTCCGGTGATCCAGGCTTCCATGGTCATCATTCGCAGCGGGTTAATGTAGATCTGAAAACTGATAGGAGTATCTGCCGGATAACTCCTGCCGAATTTTACTGTCCTTGTAGCTATCCTGCGATTTGGGAGGTTCTTTGTTTTACCACGTCCGAGGAACATTTCGATACCCAGGGAGCTTGTTGCCTTATCCAGTTTATACTTGTCACGGATTTCTTCCGATTTATAAGGAAGTTCAGTACCTGCCGGAATTAGCTGGCTTACATACTCACCTCGTAATCCGAGGTTAATGGTATCGTTTAAAATGGTGCTGGTATTAAATGCAATGCCTGGATGCAGAGCACTGGTGCATACGTTTGTTTTTTCAGAAGATGATGGATCTTCCAGCTTACGTACATTATATTTGTGGAGGCAGTAATGGTAATATACAGCTCCCCTTGCTACGGATAAATCGGGATCACTGGTTGTCAGTGGTTCGAACCCGAAGAAATCCTTTAAACGTTTTGGGATAAGATAAAACTTGGTCATGCCTCCATTTAAAATAACCGCGTCTATTTTTGTATCTTTCCCACATTTATCGATGACATCAAGAACAGGGTAGATGATGTTATTTACGTCCCTTTCCGCCATATGCTGGATTTTTGATGCATCCTCCAGCTTATACTTATATCCCATAAGTGGGGATACAATCCTTTCTACATCCGATCTGGTATAAGTATCGGCATAAGCATAAGAATCATAAAGATCAATGTCCATAACTTCCAGTTCATAATCTTCTGGAAGGTCAATGTCAGACATTCTGGCACTGTCATAGGCCTGGGACAGGTCTACTTTTAATTTTTCAGCCAGTTTTCTTAATTTGCACATGACCTCTTCTTTTCGTTTAATGCTTACTTTAATACCATTGCTATCTTCAAAACGTTTTAACATATCTGCGGCCAGCAGTTCATCAAAATTATCACCGCCAAGAAGCGTATATCTGCTGATCGCCAGATCCTTGATGTTAAGGATCCCTTTTTCTGTATAACCTACCCGGTGGATTGTAACATCGAGGGTTCCGCCTCCGAGGTCAAATACAAGGACGTTCTTTTCTGTATCCAGCGACAGCAGGTCAGAAGGAATCTCCCCGCATTCCTGCATCCGCATGAAATCATAAATAACTGCCTTAGGTTCATAAAGCAGGACATCATGCAGATTTTCCACATTGATTCCCGCCTTCCGTGCGGCATCGAGAGTAGCCTGGCACTGGTCTGAATCAAAGGAAGCAGGTACGGTTATAATAACATCACTTAGTTCATTCTGAAACAGCCGCTTTTTGGCAGAATTGATCATGAAAGAAAGAATCTGTGCGGAAACATCAGAAGGGGTCTTGTCCGGGATTTCATCAACAAGGGGTACCTGGTCGCTGGTACCCATTAATGATTTTACGGACTTGCATACATAGCCGCTGCGGGTTCCGTATCTGCTTTTCGCATAATCTCCGATATCGGCAGTCATTTTTCCGTCACTGTTCTTGTAATAGAATACAACGGAGGGAAGAAGGGGATTTCTTGACTTGCTTCCTGTATCGTTTTTGCGGTCAAGCTCCAGTACGATTGGTTTCATGGTATTATTCTGCATGTTTCCATAAGCGATAACGGAATTAGTCGTTCCAAGATCAATGGCAGTGTAATATTGTTTTTCGGACATAATCGATTCTCCTATTCTTCTTTTTCGCGTACTGTTGGAAGGGAAATAATGGTATTTCCATATTTCCATCCAGGTTTTTCTACGGTAACAGATTTCTTTTCTCCTTCATAGCTGAATGGCTCTCCGATGTAGGTGTATCCGGACAGATCCTCTGCTTCTGCCATAAATTCACGTCCGGTAGAGTCAAGTGGGTGAATGCCGCTGTCTTTGATAAAACGAAGCAGCTGTTTGAATACAATTGTCAGTGGAAGAACTTGCGGCGGGATTTTTACTTTGTTTTCTTTTAATGCGGCGAGTCTTCTGTCCACCAGTTCAATACTGTCCAGAAGATGTCCGTAAGATTCGGAGTTCATGCTGGTATAAAAAGATGCAATGGCCGCGTCTTTTGCTTCTGCTGCGGTTTCATCGATGGTTTCATTTAATTCATCCAGCATGGCCTGTACCAGTTCCAGGGAATTTCTGCAGTTATCGTATTTGAACTGAAGCTGCTCGTATTTATCTCCGGAAGCCATCCCTTCCGCTTTGGCAGATTCAGAAAGCACATGCTCTGTTTCCTGAAGGACATCTTTGGCAGATTTTCTTTTCCGCTTCATGCCACTGTTTTTCAGCAGCTGTCCACGCAGGTTCCTGAGCAGTCTGTCACAGTAGCGGGCCCCGAAGGTAAATGCAACAGGCAGATATTTGTCATCTTTCAGATCTGGATCAGCCATAATCATGAAAATAACCATGTACTTTCCAATAAAATAGAGTTTTCCATTTTGGCGGTCGCGCAGATTCAGGTTTTCTGTGAGTTCGGAGAAATTGGATATAGCGTCCATATTTCCGTCAAGAGCTTTCTTTAATACAGCCATCTGGTTTTCTACAAAACCGAGCACATATCTTCTGCGGTCTTCACTGTCAAGATTTGTATTATGTAAAGCAGTGCGGTAATCATCATAGGTAATGCCAGACTCTTTCACAAAAGAATCCTGAAGTTTGTAATAAGCATCGTGTGGATGCAGTCCCGGATACAGCAGGCTCCCATAAATGGCAATCCATTCAAAAGTGGATTTATGCCGTCCTCTTCGGTATTCAGACAACTGCTTTTCTGCTATTTCGAGTTCTTCTTCCATTACGGAACGGTAGATTTGATCGTATTTCATTTTCTTTGTCCTCTTTAAATAATATTTTTCACCGTTCACAGACTGTACTGCGTTGAGCGTGGGCTGCAGTTTTTTTACAGCGTGAGCGAGCGGTATCTTTTCTTTCACGGGACGGGTGTGCAGTACATACATGAAATCCGGCATAAGATACTGGATGAATGAAAGTGTTTCCGGAATTGATGCATGAAGACTATAGTTGTCAAAGGGGATGGAAACACATCCTGTCCGTTTTGCTTCCTGGCCAACTACAATACAGTTTTTTGTCGGTATGTTTTCAGTGATATGAATGTTTGGGGTGTATATCTGATATCCCATGTCCGAAAGAATGTCTGCCACTGCCCTGCTCTTTGGTTCCAGGTAGACAGGGAGTTCAGGAAAAACAGAACTCAGGAAGTAAAACAGATCCAGATGTTTCGGTATGCTTCTCGAAACAAGATAGATGCCATCTCCGAGTTTTCTGTGTTCCTGAATGATATCTTTTAGTCCGGAATAGGAAGCCGGTAAGTCCGTGGGAGTGCCTTCACTGAACAGGTTTTCCCACGTATCCTCTTTCTGATAAGCATTCGGAATGTTGATCAGAAGAGTTTTTGGATGAAGCTGTTCCGGAAGGCGCATGCCATTTACCCCAAACATGGAAGCTAAACTGAAATCCCCGGTATACAGAATATCATGATGCCCGGTTTCCAGATGGATCATAACTGCCCCTGGCATATGTCCGGCTGGCAGCAGAGTAATTTTACATCCATGGATGAGAAATGGTTTTGCAACAGGTCGGGTATGGATACGTTCCATAAGGATCTGTGCTTTCCGGTAACGCTCATTTTTGATCTTGTCAATTTCTTTTCGCCCGGATATACGTCCGAACTCCAGAAGCTGCGTATAAATCAGCCTTTTTGAGGCTTCTGTGGTTATAATCTCTGCATTCGGGGCAAGGGAGGCAATCCTTGCGATGGATCCGATATGGTCATAATGTGCATGACTGATGAGGATCAGGTCAAGATCAGAATAATCATTCAGTTCATACAGAAGCCTCTCATAATCTGGGTATAACTCATCTCCTTTCAGCCTGGCTCCGCAGTCCAAAAGAATATGTATACCCTCGATGGAGAGGTAATAGGCTGATGCGCCTATTTCGTTTCCCCCTCCCAGCGGGATAAAGTAATCACTCATGGTTCACTCTCCTTTTCTCATCTGCTGAAAACATTAAGCAGAGAATGACAGTGCTGAAAAATCAAACAGATCACCAAGAGAAAAATCATCCTTAGGCTTCAGCGCTTCAATGACATGCTGGAGTGTTTTCTGGCATTTGGCTTCATCACGCACAATTCCAAATAACCCCGCTGTATTTCTTGCGTCCACAAGGGCATCATGCTGGCGTCCGCAGAAGTCTTCTCCTGCGTACATGACCGCGTCTTTTAAGGAAATATTGTGTTCCAGGCCAAGGGTGGATCCATACTCAGCCTGAAAATCAAACCATGTAGTGTCAATGTATTTTTTATCCTGAATGGATAAAGAGATATTTTTTAATTGGATTTCCTTTGAAATCTGGGCAAAATCATTATCGCTCCACTGGATGATCTGAATTTCACCCTGGATACTGTTGCACCAGGAAAAAAACATATGTAAGGCATCATCAAAATAAGGTGCCGATTCCACCATGGATGTTTTAATTCCCGTCAGTTTTTCGTATCTTTTTTCAATGCGGGAATTGAAATATGGTTTGACAAGAGTGACAAAACTGCCAATTTCCTGGTACGTCTCATCCAGCAGGACAGCGCCAATTTCAATTACTTCGAGTTTGCAGGTTGTGCGCTCTGCCTTGTAGACAGAAGCAATTGGATTCATTTCAAGATCGATAACAACATATTTCATAGTGGTTTCCTCCCTAGTTTTATTTCCCGGAATAGCCTTTATGCGAGGATATTCCATTGATTTGATAATATGAGCATAACATGAGGACTGGGGCAACTCAATGTCAATACGTTGCGAAAGAGCAGAGGGAAAATGGGGTGTCAGTACGTTACGAAAGGGTGGATATTCAGAAATCTGGATGTGTGGTATAAGAATAGTACAGATTACTATTGTGGTTTAGATAAGGAGGAATCGAAATGCAGAAGAAACGAAACATTATTCCACTGGTTGAAACTTATAACGAAGTGGATACAGAAAAGTACATCAAATCATACATGTTTATCAAAGGATTTGCAGTAGCAAAAAACCTGAAGCAGACACTGATCGCGCTGGCAGTGGCAAGACATTTCCATAATGGCCAGTACCGGAAGGATGGAATGCCGTACATCGTCCATCCGTTAAAAGTCTGCAGTACGTTAATCAATTATGGGATTGACGATGATACAACGCTTGCTGCTGCCCTGCTGCATGATCTGCTGGAAGACTGCAGCGATAAGCTCCCTCTGAAAGGGCGGGAACTGATTACGGAGTACCATCTTTCCCAGGAGGTACTGGATATTATTACACTTCTGACCAAGGAATCCGGGCTGGATGAATACGAGCTAAGCGTGTATTTTAAAAAGATTGAGCGAAACTGTAAGGCATCTCTGATCAAACTTAGTGACCGCCTGCATAACAGCACCAGCCTGTATACGTTTACCTTTGAACGGATGCGTAAGTACATCAAGGAGACAGATGACTTCCTGATCCCGATGGCTTCCTATTGCAAGAATTATTATCCAGATTATACCAATTCCTTTTCCATCCTGAAAAGCAACATTTATTCACTGAACAACAGCATGCGGATCATGATGGAGAAATTTGACCAAGAGAAAGGTGTTGTCGAAAGATCAGATTTTCCAAAGAAAGAGATGCTCAGCAAATAATCTAAAGTCTAGCAGGTGATACTATGTATGAACAGAAATGTCCAAATTGCGGTGGAAACAAAATTGTATTTGAAAATGGAAAGTATCGCTGTACATACTGTGATACTGTCTTTTCTGAAAGGATTGCAGACAAAGCGACCTATAAATATGCTGCCCGCATTTCGCAGGCAGGAGAACATTTAAAAATGAAAAACTATGATCGTGCTTACACGATTGCCAAAGATCTGTCCGATATTCATCCCACGGATCCTGATCCATATACTATTATGCTGCTTTCCATTACTTCTGATCTAACCGATTACCATTTGACAGCAAAAAGCAGAATGGAAGCAACTAAAATATGGGATAAGCTGGAACAGTTAAACGCAATTTCGCAGCCAATGAGAAACTATGCGAAAAAAATACACCAGAAAAAAATAAATGCGTTGGAATCGTCTCTTATATGGGACAAATTTTCTGTTGGATTTGGGATTTTCATGCTTATAATTCTTTTTATAAAAGATCCCGAGCACTTTCTGATGCTTTTCATATTAGATATCATTTGTTTGTGCTATTATTGTTGGAAAAACAGAACATTAGAAAAGATTGATTTATACCAAAAGGAAAAGTCAACCAAAAAGATGTATAATCCATTTTGGACTTCGTTGGATGAATTTTGAACACGGAATATCCAATGGTTCCTGTTAAGGCGCAATCCCCGTGTCATGAAATTTTATAAACATGGGGATTGCGCTGTTCTTGAAGAACCATTGCCAACGGATACTTTTATTTTTCATCCGTGATTGCACCATATGTTTTGAAAATACTTTTATCCTCATTTGACAAGTTTGACTCAGAGTGAAGTTTTTCTAATTTTAAACCTTGAATTTTTAATCCCGGAACGCAATGCAATGTACAAATGGGGGTTAATATCATCGATTTATTTGCCTCTGGATGCGGTAATTTCCATATTTTTACAGTTCCATCGGCAGATGCCGTTATTATTCTATCTTCTTGTGGGGCAAAATCCACATATGTTATAATATTTTGATGGCCATTATATTTTTTATAATGAGAACAATGTATCATATTTATAACTCCAGAATTTTCTTTTTTCCATGAGCCTAATATCCTATATGTAGTTTGCCAGTCGTTTGCTCGATATATTTTTATATTTGGGGTTCTAGTAGTTGAAGTAATATAATTGCCTTGTTTGCTGGTGAATATTTCTGTCCCATAGATGCCATTGCAATAGGACCGGTTTAATACGGCTAAGCATTGTTCAGTGTTCCTGTTTAACACTTCTAAATATGCCATATTTTCTACTAAATATAAAAAATCATTATTAAAATCAACATGAACTGCGATTGTACACTTTTCATTGTGTTGAAATAATTGATGTCTTTTAGATTCGTAATAAGGTGAAGTAAAATCGCAAGTCATCGTTTTTATAAATTTTCCGGTATCTGAAGAATATATTTCTAAGGAACCAGAAAAAGTTCCTACCAGAATAGTTTTTCCAGCACTATCATAAAATGTAGCGCAGATTATACCCATTTTATCTCCAGCTAATTTAATTTTGTTTTTTTTATCAAAATTATATATTGCCACAGATGATATATGTTTGTTATATCCAATTCCTAGCAGATAATCTCCATTTGCACTATATGTCAATCTAAGTATTGCGGCATCATGCATCCAAAAAGTATACAGGTAATTCGCTTTCAGTGAATCACACTCAAATTCATACAAAAAAACTCTTCCGTCTATAAGAGAAACTGCCAGCTGTTGTTTTGCTTCATGATATGCCATGTTTGAAGTACATAATGGAAAATTGTCAATTGTTTTTAGACATTTCCCTGACTTGGAATCCCAGATTAAAATACTATTAGTTCTTCCACTAGTAACAATATATTTTCCATTTTTTATAAAAAGAGCTGACGCTATACCCTGGAAACCCATTTTATTAAAGGTTCCAATACATTGCATTTTTTTTGTATCCCATAATTTGGCACTATGATCTGCTGATCCTGTTATAAGGTATGATGAGTTTGCGTTTTGAAATTTCGTAGTATGTGAAATGCTCGCAATGTGTTCTTCCCTTTCTAAAAAGCGCAGTTCGTGGTTCTTATCGTAATCATCATAATCCAGAAAAATTAGTTGACCACTTGCAAAAGAAACTGCAATAACAGAGTCATTTTGAACAAACTTTGCAGAAGAAATAAATCCTTTGGCATCAAGATTAATAGAATGCAACAATACTGCTTTTTCCCAATCATCTGATATTGAAAAAACGTGTATTGTGCCACATTCCATTGTTGTGACCGCCAGTAGATTGTGTTTATTAGAAAAATCCATGCTTACAATTTCATTGCTCAACGCATAATGTTCTAATTCAATTTGAAAAGAAGTTCTTATGTTGATGTTCCATACTTGGATCGTGAGGACTTTGTCCGATATTCCGTTTAATAAAAACCTCTTTCTTGTTGCCATAGCAAAGTGCTCATTATCTGATGAAAAACAAAGGAGATCGAAGCCTCTGCAAAAATCGCTTATATAATGATATGCCGTATAGTTTAGTACATAAAAATTTTTAAAAGTTGCTGTATCATACAATCTGGCTTTTTTCTTATAAAATGCCAAAACAAGATATCTTCCATCAGGGCTAAAGACAGCATTGTATGAATTAAACCTTTTTACAACCTCGAAAGTATGGATATCTAAAATTTCAGTTTTCTTACGGGTAGAAACTGCAATATACTTCTCGCTTGTAGAAAGGTTATATATTGTGGCACGATATTTTTTTATCGTTTTGATGTAAGTGCAAGTTTTGCGGTGCCATAGAGACAGCGTTCCATCTTCTCCTGCTATAAAAACGTAATCACCAGATTTTGAAAAAGCAGTTTTATAAATTTCCCCACAATTAATTTCTGAAACCAAATTATTAGAATTAACAAGACACCCAGTCATATTTACGTCGTTTATATCAATATCATTGAAATAACAGTTACGTAAATCAAGACAGGACAAATCTAATCCATTCAGAGTATGCCTGGAATAATATATGATTTTTAATAAATTTTTCACGCCATATCCGACCACGTCATTATTTGGATAAAAATAATTACGATACAAATTTATTACGTTGATTATTAAAGCCCGAATTCCATTAGCAGGCGTGATATCTTTCCATTCTTTTCCATTTTTTTCAGGAAGATTAAGATGCTCTTTCGCTATCTCTCCAATATAATGAATAACACTTTGGCTGAGCAGGCTGTCATTAATATTCATTAAATATTGCAAGCAGGCTGCTTGATTTAAACCATTTTTTGAAATGAATACAGCCATTTTCATATCTGTAATAATCTTCGTTGCAGCAAAAAAATCCCTGATATGCTGATGAATAAAGCTGTAACTTTGATTATTGGCATACAAGATACCTAAAGAATAAACACAATACTTGGCTATCATAGATGCGTAATTATCATCAAGAGGCCCTCTTAAGTTAAGTAACTGTTTTGCATATGTCTGCGTATTTGGAGCAGGATCTTCTCCTCTCAGATACTCTTTAAAAAATTTCCTTCCATATATACCACAGATATCTGTTTCCTTTTCTCCCTTCAGGACAGAATCTATCACTTGTTTGAATGTGGAAAGGTCAACTGCATACAGATCATTTTTCTCCATATACCATCCCAGTTCCGGCAGCAGGAAATCAAAAATAAATCCCTGCATTTTTTCATCAAGAGAATTGGTCTCATATCCGTCTCCTGCTTTTTGACGGTCCATCTTGATTTCAGCAATCCGGTTGCGGGCAGTATACTTGGTGCTGCGTTCACTGAAAAATGAGTAAAGAATCTCTCCCGGTGTAGAAATATCTGCCGTGTTATACAGTTCTCCATAAAGCTTCAGGAAAAGCGGGATTTTTAATGTTTCCATAAGCCGACTGTTTTTATTGACCTGTTCAGAGGAAATCTTACATCCGTCCAAATATTCTTTAATAATATCTTCGCTGACACCGGTTAAAAAAAGGCGTTCAAAGAAAGCATCCAGATCACTCAAAGTCTCATCCGCTCGGCTTGTGATAATAACAGTAATATTCTTATGTTTTTCCAGTAGTTCTTTTATTTCCTCCACAATCAGTTCTGACGGAGTACCAAGGAAATCTTTTTCTTTCGTAGAAAGCTGTTTCTTAGAGACCTCATTTAACCCATCCAGAAGCAGGAGATACTGTGTATGTTCCTCATCCGCACGCAGAAGCTGATCAATGTTTTCCATAATGGAAGTATCATCTCTCTCCATAATTCTTGACATTTCTTCAGTATTTTCAGAAAGAAGGTATTGTTTGTCTACAGATCCAAGCAGCATATACAGATATCTCTGAATAAAAGTTGAATGGGAAGCATGATACGCACTGCAGTAATCTGCCGGGGCTTTGGAGAGTTCAACAAACAAAGGGATTATATTTTTCCCATTTTCTTCTGGGTGGTAGGCCTTATCTCTGTAAGTGTCTTCCATTATAGAGTTTAGAGCAGTGGTTTTTCCTATACCGCCCTCTCCAATCAGATACATATTATGAAGTGTTTCAGGATATTTCAGAACTCCAGACAACGGTTTCAAGCCTACAGTCTCTTCCGGATCTGTAGACACGTTAATTGGGAAATTAATCGCATTGGAAGAAACTGCAGATAATGGCATAATAGTCTTGTCAATATTAAGACCTGCAAAACGGCAACCTGTTCTCCGGCTTTCTTCATACCATAATTTCCCGGCTTTCCATGCAGTTTCCGGTTGAAGGAATCTGTTCGCTTGGCGCTGTCGTTGGAAATTTGCAGGCCCACTTCTCATAATATTCCGGGATGGGAGACTAATGCCTGACGACATCTGTGATCTGCCTGGCTGTGACGTTGCTTTTCGGGAAGAATAGTAGTTATCCCTGGTTGAGCTAGGAACATAATCCGGATCTTCCATCAATCTGCATAAATCTTTCTTCATTGCTTCTGCTGTCTGATAACGGAAATCCGGCTCATATTCACAGGCGTTTGACAGAACTTTCTTCAGGCCTTCCGGGATATCTGATTCAAGCTCCGGAAGTTTTTTATCATCTATTCTCTGCTTATAATGATTATGAACCGGAACGGTATCTGCCAATTCGTAAAGAACCAGTCCCAGCGAATAAATATCGCATCGGTGATCAACTGACGATCCATTTGCCTGCTCTGGAGCCCAGTAATTCCTGGTACCTTCCTGAAAAAACTGAGGACTATCTTCTTCTCTTGCAATACCGAAATCCCCCAGGCAGTAATTATCATGATACAAAAAAATATTTTGTGGCTTGATATCCTGATGGATAAGTTTGTTTTGGTGCATCTGCATCACAATAAGAGCATCACAGAGATCAATACCGACAGTAAGGATTTTGGTAAAATCTTCTGGTTGTTCTTTTGGAATATCCTGTTTCTGAAACTTATAAGTATCCATTTCATCAGTCAGGCATTTTGCCAAAGGCATCTGAATTGCATAATCTACCCCAATTCTGTTAAAGCTGTCACATTTCCATGAAAGACATGTGGCAGTTCCAGTAAAAGGGATTATATTAAGCTTACCTGCAGTATTGTCAGTTATGCTGCTTAATATGGTCATGTTTATCATTTCACGGCAGAAATTTTTGTTAATATTAAGGTTTTCTGCAATTAAGCAATCTAATTCCGTCATTTTGCTGTTCAGGTTTTCACCGTTACATTTTTGGGTAACCCCACAAATCAGTTTTACCGCATAATGGTTTACCTGATAAACGATTGTCCTGCCACCAGATCCGGTTCCGAGTTCTGTAATGGTATCAACTTTGAAGAATTCTTTCACAGCTTCCATTTTTGATTTCCGGACTGCTTTTCTCTCGTTTTCATCTTTTATTTCTGTCAAAGAATAATTGTAGTTTTTATTTTCAAATACTCCCATATCATTCTTCCTCATGTTTTTTTAATATATTTTAATTTGTATCACTGAAAGGTCATCCTGTGAGCCAGAGGAACTGGCAGAATAAAGTAATGGCACAGTTGCAAAAAGTTCTGTATTTTTTTGTATAACCGCCCGAATAGCATAGTTACTGCATACGGAAGAAATCCCATCGGTCATCAAAAAAATCATATCATCCTGTTTTAGTGTAATCCATGTGGTTTCTAATGGATGAAACTCATAGCCATATGCATCCATTCCAATGAAAGCTGTTAATTTGTTAAGATCTGACTTGTACCGTGGGTCATCTTTGGAATACAGTCCATTTTTAACTGATAACGCCGCTTTAGACTGATCTTCTGTCATCTGGAAAAGGATTTTATCCCGGTATAAATATCCCCTGGAATCACCGGACCAGAAAAATTGTGCCGATTCTTTTTCACGATCCAACACGCAGACTGCTGCTGTTGTGCCAAGAATCATATGAGGACTCCGGATAATCCTGTTATTGGCTGTTTGAAAAGCATCCGAAATCATGCAGGATACTTGTTCCGGAGAAAGCTTGTCATTTAGTTTCATATGTACGTTATAGAATTCTTCTGCTGCATACAGGGAAGCATATTCCCCATAAGGACCGCCGCCCATCCCATCAAATACTGCAAACAGGCTGTACCGGCAACGGTTGGTGGCTGTAAAGGAAAAAGAATCCCTGTCTGTGTCGCATTCCTTTTTATAATGGGAGCCAATGAGGAAATTGTCTTCATTATTTTCATGGTTAGTTCCTCTGCATGTTTCACCAGCAGCAGAAAAAGAAAGTTTATAATTTGGCATATAAGATAAATGATCCTCCTACTATAAATATATATTTATCATCATAAATAAAACGGTATGTTTTAGCATTTTCCAGCAATAATTCATTTTCAAGAGAGATCAGGACGTTATCATCATTAATCAAGAAAAAATTATTTCGAACATCTTCAGAAGTATCCAACTGGTATGCTTGTTTCGATTCATTATAACTGAATGTAAGAAAATCATATGGAACGTCATCCAATTCTATTTCCCTCCCCATACCACTTCCGTTGATTCTGATGGTCTCGGTTTGCATGAAATAAAAATCCCAGTTATTTTTATGGGCAGATAAAAACATAAATACTACAGGAAAGATTTTTTCAGGATCTGCAGGATCTTTTCGCATAAATGAAAACACATTAGGTAAATTTCTTTCCATGGAAATGGGAAAAGTTTCCTCAAAAATACTATGATTATTGAATTGGGTTGGAAGTTCGTTCAAATACTCTGTATAATATAGGTTTTGATAGAGATAAGTGATTCTTCCTTGGCTTATTTGCATATCCATGTTTTGTAGTGCAGAATATGGACGGAAAGATATGTTTGTTTCATATTCCAGGTCTTTCTTTTCAAGGATATACGATTTTCCCTCTTTGAAATAGTCAGACTCATTATAATAAGCAAAATCTCCATCAAAAATGCAAAGATAACTCATAAACTAGTTTCTCCTTTTAAAAAATATGATATTTTTCTAAAATTATATTAAATATTTTCTGAAATCGTTATCTTTTAAATAAAAAGATGTTTTCCTTACCAAAAAATCAAACATTACATTTTCCGGATACAGAGAAAGTAACTCCTTAGAATAACGGAATGACATTGGGCGTACAATCTGTAGTTTCTTTAAACAAATGGTTTTTTCAGCAGGTTCAAGGGGTTTCTTAGTTTTGCGTCGTTGATTTTTTATCACATACCTGAAATTCACTTTGATTACAAATAGATTTTGACATGCATTTGATTCAGGATTTGGTCTGGATTTTCTAACTGCTTTGTCTGTACTGGTAAGTATCCTTTTTAAACTTTCGTTATCTGCTCCTGCCAGAGGTTTAAATTGAAGAATATCGAAACTTTTTGTTGGATATATAACAGCAGCTACAGAAATAGATCTGATCCAGCCATACCTCCGCAAAGATTTCATAGCGGTAATAGCATCTGTGAAATCCATATATTCCTTATCATATTTAGAAGGATAATTTGAAAAACGTTGAAAAGCAGATATTGCTTCAGAGAAATCCTGCTTTGTAATTCCATAACAATTGCTGTAAACACTTGTAAATTGGTCAATAAGATCTTGGGATGACACTTCGCATATATATCCAGTAGTATTATCAGATGCTGTCATAACAATGTTTTCAATAAAATTTCTTGCATACAAAGGAGGTTCCTGTGCCAGATTAAGAAGGTTGTTGATTCCTGCTTTACTGCAATTTAATATGAGCCCCATAGTAATAATGTCATTGCGGCTGAAAATACGTTCCATATGTTTGTGAATTGGCTCGGGGACTGTTTCCTGCTTTTTAGAATTTTTTTTCTGCTTTTTTGGTCTTTTTACAATTCCGAATGCGGCATATAACAAATTACTTAGACTGGACGGCCACTTGTCAATCTCACCCTTTGGAGTCGAGTGTGTTCCGTTAGTTTTTGCGGAAAATCGTAGAGCACTGTTTGTCAAAGCACGAATAGAATTCTGAGAGGCATCAAGTTGGTTGTTTTTGCAAATGCAGTATTTATCAGTAAACAGTATTGCAAGATTTCCATTTAACATATTGTAAGAGGAAATAAAATGCGGAACATACTTTTTAAAATATTCAATAAAACTGGACTGCTCGAAATTCAAGTTATTGAGTTCATAAAGCAGACTTGTGGTTGATACATCTTCGCTAGTTTCTTTATTTTTTTCGGAATCTATCTCTAGTTGTGCGGTTATTAACAGATGATAGTCTAATTTATCAATGAATTCCTGGGCTGTTGCGAATGAATAACATTTATGTCCAAGCATGAATATGTAGACCATATCCTGCAAAGAGTTCTGTAAGGTGGCACTGGATGAAGTTCCTTTCAAATACAGCTTATGCATACCGGCACATTCCAAAAGTTTATTTGTTTCTTCAAGTGTACATTTTGCCCAGAAAGCTAGTTTTATAACCTTGACTCTGTCATATGGAACGGATCCACCACGCCACTGGTCAATTACATTGCGGGTAAATTTTCCACCACCATAACATTTGGAAGCCATATCGCCAAGAGCCTGCCTTGAAAGAGAAAAATTTTCCAGTGTTTTATTTCGGAAATATCTTTCATAAATAGTTCGATCTTCATCATCAGAAATTGAATCTTCTCCAAATTCGTGATTTACAAATATTTCTCTTTCGTGAAGGTCTGTAATTGAAAAAATATCAGAGATAATTCCTTTTTTTATTGTTTTTCCAGGAATTTGAAGATTATCATCAATTAAGTGATCTACAGCTTTTGCCCATCTTTGAGATGTATCCCAGCAACTGTCTAAAATTTCTTTCTGATAATCTTCAGGGTACATACATTCATTACGGCTGATTATCCCATTCTGAATGGTATCATTAAGTTTTTTTGTAACATCTGGTTTTTGAACTGATATTGCTTTTTCTATAAAAAGATCTTTACAGTATTTGCAATCACACTTATCTTTCGTATTCATACATGATGTTCTCCTCTAATAATCTCTTGTTATACATCGGACAATTACTGCCATTGCATCGATAAGGAACTTCCCTATATTTGTTTGGTGTGGTGTTTGCTGCTCCATAAAGAAGCAACAATTAGAAAGTTGTCACGAATGCTGTAGAATCCTTTCGTATTCATAAGGCTGTCCCTCTTTAAACTTCACATATTGACTATAAGAAATTATACCAGAAAAGCCTCTTTTTGCAAATGTCAGTATGTTATGAAACCAAGAATTTACAAAGCTCTTGACAAATGTTTAAATAGATTAATAAAAGTAACCTAGGAGGATTAGACATGGTAAAGAAAGTTTTAGAATTGCTACTGGCAGAATACGAGGAAGAAATGCCTATGAAGCAGCAGTTTGCAAGTATGCTGATCTGTTTGGCAATCACAGGTCTGTTAATCTGTATCCATGACAGGCAGGAAAAAATAAGATCAAAGGAGCTTACAAAATGATGAAGATGAAAGAAGTCTGGAACTCAATATATCCTTATCTGGAAGACGCAATTGACGAAAAAGATTCTCTTCCTCTTAAAACTCAGATTGTTCTCTCTCTCGTCGTTTTCGGAATATGTATGCTTCTTGCGTATTCATCCAATAAGGCTTATGCAGAGCGTAACATGAACGCTTCAGAAGACTATTCCGGAAGTAAAAATACCATCTCAGATGAAAATAGATTGATTCAATATGGCAATATGGGAGCCTATCTGCAGCAAAATGGTGAGCGTATATCTGACTATTACCCAATAATTGAAGAAAATTTTGATAGCGACATGCTTCGGATAATAGGTTCTAACGGATTATATGGTTATATTTCTAAATATAACGGTGAGGAATTAATCAAGCCAAGTTTTCAGGAAGCAACTCCTATGAATAAAAATTCTGCTTGTGTTAGCAAAGATGGAAAAAATTATTTTTTCATTGATGAAAAAGGGAAAAGAATAACCCGGGATTACAGGCAGGCATATCCATGGGAAAATCAGGGACAATATGCCAGAGTGGAAACAACAGACGGTTGGGCAATTATTAACAAAAAAGGCGAAATTCTCCTTGACCAATGTACCATGATCAATTCATTGCCCGAGGTAACAGCGGAAGGAACCGCCCTGCGCGACGGAAAAGGGGTACTGTTCCGCATTAATACAGATGGACAATTGGAGACAATATCTGTTGTAATGGAAATACCAGAGGTTTTGGAAATTTCGGAATTACATTACAATAGTTTTGCAATAATAGAAAAAGAGAACGGATATGGGGTGGTTTCTGCGCAAGGGGATATAATTGTCGATCCGGTATACGAAAAGATTACATGGGAAGCAATTCCTTTTGAGGATAATGAGTATGGACACAAAATGATCTTTAAATGCAAAGTTTTAGGCGGACCTTACGAAATCAAAAACTGGGATCCGAGAAAGAAATTGAAAATAAGCAGACAGGCAGCCTTAGAAAAGACTGCCTGTTATATTACTGTATATTCAGATTTGCATACGTGTTATATACCACTGCCCCATCAAGCCAGCGGTTTGGCTGGGAGAAGGTAACAGGTTCTGTATTTTTCAGAAGCTGCCCGTAAAATAGTGCTTATTATATACATACGAAACGGTATTTCTGCTGTACATCAGGATATTTCTCGCGGTTCACTTTGCTCAAAAAATCTTCAACAGGACGAACCCATTCTTTTTCCGGATGAGATACGAAACGGTATGCGACATATTGCTTTTCCTGAAACAGAAAAAAGAACATCTTCGGATGCCCTTTTTTCATAAATACATAGATTAGATTTTTTGCAGATATCTTTCTTTGATCAGCACTATCCCATCCATATGTTCTAAAACAAAACAGAACATCTTCCGACAGGAAGAAGATTCCGGAATGCAACGGTAATTCACCTTATGGGAAATACCACTTTCGTCTCTGACTGTATCTGGCATATTAGGCCACCACAGCTTTGCAGAACTTCTCTTTTTCATAATTTTTCCAATTTCTGTTTCAAAATTTTTAACTTGGAACTTCTTTCCTACAAGTTCCTTCAAAATCTCATTATCACTATTTTTTTTCATTATAAATTTCCTTTCTTATCCACAGTACTCCTCGAACATTACCAGATACCGCACTACTGCTTTTCCAGAAGCTTTTTTCTCTTCTACTCGGATTTCTTTCTGAATGTTTTTGATTTTCTGCTGATACCGTTCACAAGTATTCTTGACGGTATCAGAACGCATATCATGCCGGCATAAAGGGCAGCAAAAGCCTTTGATGTAATCTTTATTCAGTTTTGACCCACAGCCTGTACAGGTAACCAATGCCACCTTAAATGATGAAAAGCTATGTGCTTTGGTATATTCAGCAAGCTTCTCCTGTTCTGCCTGGAGTCTTTTAACAAGATCTGCATATTTTTCGTTGGCTTGCAATTTTCCTTATCATAAAATGGAACAACTACATTCCAGTTCCGGTGCCAGTCATCACGTTCATCCAGAAACTCTTCAGCTGCTTCCCTGTCAGCCAGAGGTTCTGGAACAGAAACTTCATGAATTTTAAACCTGGCCCCGGCATTTGGAAATTCAACCAGATCTGAATTGTTTTTCACACGCCGGTCAATATGTGCGTATGCGGCTGCAATACTTTTCTTTGACATATCATTAATGACAAGACTATCTCTTACCCAAGACATATAAGTTCCTCCTTTGATTTCTCCTGACTATTGTTGATAGCCAGGAGAAAATTACGTTAAATGGCATCCATAATCCGGATATCTTCCGGATCATATCCGAGTTTTTTTGATACTTTTTCAAGACTGAGTCCTTCCAGGTCGTATGTACTCATATATGTATTAAGAGCATATACTTTCTTGATATAATCACCATGGACATGGTCACAGCCTTCCTCATCAGGAACCACATTATTCTGGAAGCGGTCGCACCAGCCACCTTCGTAGCACTGCATACAGCATCCACAGGTGGCAGCAGGAAGAAAATCTTTCTCATCCTCTTCTTCAGAGCCATAATCTTTCTGATACTCTTCATATGCTGCTTCCACACACTGGTACTGTGTTTCACCATTTCCTTCGCAGTATTTTTCATATGCCCATTCAGCATATTCTTGCGACTTATCTTCAGGAACATCGAAATCATTTTCCAGTGTTTCACGCATCCAGTTTGTAACAAACTCAGTATTTGCCTCAGAAAGCTCCTGTGAAGTCAGTTTTGGTTTGATTTCGAAAATCTTCCAGTCATATTTGCAATCAGATCGGTTATACCATGCAGCGTCCTTCTCGATATCGAAGTCTTCTTCACGGTCAAACTCTATCTGATTCCAGTCATCAGGGATCTTTTCTAAACTCATTGCTTCTGCAAGATTGGCTTCCATTTGGCGAAAAGCATCCTTTTCTTCAATATAAGAATCAATCAGGGCCATGTCGCGGTCACAGCATTCCATTAATATAAACATAAAAATTCCTCCGTAATAAATCATTCAATTATTTCATGACAAGTTTCCATATCTACCTCAATCTTATCCCATTTTTTCTGCGTATACCAGAATGCACAGCACAGACATCCTGGATGTGTATCTGGATATTTATTTCTGAATTTTTCAAAGGCCTCTTCTTCATTTGTAGCCTTAACAATCAGATATCCCCGGTAATACGGAAAAATTGGATCTGAGCCAAAAGTAAAATAAAAGTTGTTCATAAAAAATTCCTATCTAATCCATATTTAATTTTCTCTCCTTTCTACTCGGTATATTTAGATTCATTCCTAATATGTAATTCTGAAAAATGGCAAAGAAAAAAGAGAGCCAAAAAGACTCTCTGAAATATGGATTTATTTTTTGAAATACCGCTGAATCGTAGACCACTCTGCGGTTTTAGACGTCCGTATTTCCAGCCATGCTTCTGCATTATCGGAAACTAACATCTGGAAAAGTTCTCTCGCCCTTTGGATATTCGCCGTTTCCGTAGCCGTTGACATGGCATCAAAACGGTTCCGCTTAGATGAGATACGGTAGATTGGATAACCTTCGCTTTCTACGGGCTCAACATCGTATTCGATATCCAGTTCTGGAAAAGCCCTGCAGAGTCTGTCAGAGACTTTCTCCTGTGCTTTCTGGTATGCATCATCCGAATCCACTGCCTTCACGGAAACAGATCCTTCGCATCTTGCTCCGTTAATGGATACTTTAAATTGATAATCAATTAATGGCCGTTCATCTTCTAAAACCTTCCAGTTTCGGAACAATTGTTCCAGTTTTTCTTTCACAGCATCGTAATCATTGCCATAAAAATTAATAGGATTTTCCGGATTATAATCTAGATCTGCATCCCTTTCAGCATTGAGCATTGGGAATCGTAATACACTTTTCATCCAGGAAATCCTCGAAAATATCGATGACCTGTCCTATAAATTCAGCTCTTTCTTCTTTTTTTATCATAATAAATTCCTCCAAAATCAATCATTAAGTTGCTTTCTCTTTGCTACAATTTCAGCTGCTCTTTTGTCATACATTTTTCTGGAGATAGTCTTTTTGTTCCAATATGCATTTCTGACATCCTCCCAGATGCAACTGAGTTCAAAGGAACTCGCAGCTTTCTTGATCTGCGTTCTGTAATTAACCATTGCTCTTCTCCTTAACAATTTCCACCGATAAGTTTCATAACTCCGCCGGTATAATATTTGTCAAACCAGTTCCAGACAGTTTCCTTTTCTGTCCCTTTTGGGAAGATAAACCAGTTGACGGTCTGCTTGTCATCCACAGTAAGTGGGATATTTCCCAGACTCTTCCAGATATCCCGGATTAAGGCATCGAATGAGATATAGCTTACAGCTGCATTTCCGTCCATATCAAAAACAACTACATGGACTGCTTTATTTTTGCTTAGCGGCATAAGCTGAAACAGTGCCCACTGGATACAGTCATCCAGGGATGGAAATTCTTCGTGAAAGGTAAAACTCTCCATTTCTCTGTTTTCTTTTTCCTGAAATTTGGATACAAAAACTTTACAGGAATTATGCCCTTTTCCTGAATATACTGGTAAAAAAGCATGGTTACATGTCTGACCATAGAATTTTTGAAGTTTCATAATAATTTCCTCCATCGATATTTTTAGAATCTAATCCATATTTGTTTTTGGCTCCTTTCTTCGATACATTTAGATTCAGCTTTAATATGTATTCCCCATCTGATTGCAAAGAAAAAAGCCGGGTTTCCCCAGCTTTTTCTTATGTACATCATGAAGCGAAAAAGAAATTTCCAGATACATAGTATCCACCCTTTTCACAGTTACCTCCCAGTGAATCCAGATACTGGTTTCCATTTTTGCTTCTGGAAACATAAATATAAGATGACTTTCGCATATAACCATTTTTTAATGCAATACACCCATAATCCAGAGCCAAAACCAGTTCAATGCCCAGCTTTTCTGCCTTTTCTTTTGCCAGTTCATACAATGCTTCAAAAATGCGGTCTCCCTTTTTACCGGAAAATCCATTTTTATAACATCTTTCCAGGAAAAGAATCAGCTTTTCATCGGAAACGATATCGCCTTTTTCAACGTCTGTAAAGTGCAGAGAAGATGCTTCCTTTGGATTTTTGGAATCCGAACACTTTGTAAGACGCATTAAAGCACGTCCAATAATTTCCCCGTTTTCCGTCACATACACAACTTTCTTATTGGCATCAAAAGTTGCCAGCAAACATTCATTATACATACCGTTTGCATAATGCATACAGGTTCTTGCAGGTTTTACACCGATTTCCATGCTGCTCTGAAAGTCTGTATATTCGGAGATCTTAATTTTTCCGTTTGCAATAGAAAGATTTTCTCTCCAGATAGATTCTAAAGTATCTGTTACAGGGAATCCGATTTCTGACTGGAAATTCTGGTATTTTACCTCGTCAAGCTTTCCGTAAATTTCAGCCTTTGCAAGCAGCAGAATATTTTCAGACTGCTGTGTATGGTTGTATCCCTGATCTTCATAATAGTCATGGCCAATTGATGCATTTCCCTTCAAACAGAAATTCATAAATGATTCTGCATATTCTTCCGGGATCTCCAGCTTTTCTTTCAGCCACTTGCTGTCTTCGTCAAGGTCTGTAAAAGCCTGTTTAAACTTTTCCAGTCCAAGAGCAAACAGTTCCGGCTTCATAAGATTGCGCAGAATAATAGTTACATCCATTCCCGTTTTTGCTGAATCAGCCAGTCTGACTATTTCAGTAATTTCCTTTTCTTTCAGCATAAGATGAAACATATCATTTTTCGCTACATGTTCAATTTGACGGCGTTTGCAGTATTGTTCAAAGGATTCATCAGATAAAGCACAGCTTACTACCTCACAGGCTTCATCAGAAAGACCATTTCCTGATATGCCACCGTGGAACAGCTGCCGGATGCGTCTGAGTTTTTCGTCCACTTTCATAGTGGAATCCAAACTGCTGTAAATTTTCCGGATCCATGCAGGCTGCAGGGTAAGTGCTGCCAGTTCTCCAAAGGTAAAAGTCCCATTCAGATATTCCAGGTCAGCATTGTTCCTTACATACAGATATTTTTCGTCTTTGTCCCTTTTCAGGAGAGTTTCAATATCTGTTTTCTGTAAAGTATTGACATTGCAGAGGCTCCAGAACTTGTCCCTGTAGTAATAAAAGATGGAGTTAAGAGGCAGTTTCAGGAACAGGCCAAGCTGTTCTTCCATCAGCCTCAGGAACGATTTCTTATGTTCCTTAATCGCCATCAATGCGATAGCGGCAAGGTCATCAGAACCTTCTTCCGATCCATAGATACGGTTGATGAGGTCCGTATACCTGTTACCAGTACACACAGCTAGGAAGCAGGCATTGGTTGCAACTGCATTGGAAATTTCGTCCGTGCTAAAACCAGATATGTTCTGAAGAAAGCCTTTTAACAGTTTCAAGTCAAACCTGACGTAAGAAGCTTTTTGAAAATATCCAGATAAAACCATGTCCGGGTCTGAATCCGGATTTTCTTTTGAATATCTTTCACGCAGTTTATTTACGGTTTCTCCGACAATTTCTGCAGACTCACGGTAATCACGTCCGTTCTGCAGCTTAACACTGCTGCAGTAGCCTTTTCCAAAAGCATAAATGCTCAAAGCTCCTGGCTGGCGGAGGATATCCGGAAATTCACAGATATGGGAAGCTTCATTGGAAACATCGAAATCCTTTGGAAGGCTTTCCAAAACATAGTATTTCTCAATACTGTTTTCCAGTTCTTTAAAACTGTCTGCATGACAGCATTCGCCAAGTATAAATTTCCTTGCTTCCCTGGAACAACGTGCTGCATAGAGAATGTCCACTAATTTTTCATGGCCTGTCTTCAGCAGCAGATATAAAAGCTGGACATCCCGTATATTGCAGGAACAGCTCTGATATCCTTCCAACTGAACATAACGTTTGATACAGTCTGCCAGGACATCCGGTTCAAATTCCCAACCAGTTTTCAGAAATTTACCGAGTGGTTCGACATAGTCAGAATCTATCTTTTGATCGGCTGTGAGCAGGTTCAGTACTTCTACTGTTTTTCTGTCAGCCAGCAAAGATACGGAAACTGCCTGCCTTTCACCAGATACATGATATCCAGCATCTGGCAGTTTTGCCTGGAGCAGTTTCATATGCTCCAATGCTGCTGCCTTGTCCCTGATCTGTGTCAGGGCGGATTTTGGCAGGTTCACCTTTCTGGTGTAATCCAGAAATTCCAGGTTCCAAACTGTGTTTTCTAAATATTTATTCATTTTTAGTTTCCTCCATTAATTTACTTACAAAATCCATGAATTCTTTTCTGGTGATATAGTCACTGTCGTAACATTCCAAAAAGAAATTTGTGCATTTACGGAATACCTTTTTGGTTACAGGAATCATTGCACTCAGATTCCGGTATGCGTCCAGAATTGCAATGACGGTTAAATCTTTAGAATAACCGCTTACATAAGACGGCATTTTCTTAGAGAGAATATCCAGTCTTTCTGCGTCTGAAAGTCCATTCAATTCAGCATCCAGCTTTTCTCTAATAGCATTCAGATTTTCACGTTCCTTGTTTTTTCTATTTTCCTCTTCCAGTTCTTTTTTCTTCTGAACATACGCTTCATATTCTTTTTCGGAGAGATAATCCTGGCGAAGAACATTCAGAGCATTATAATTTCTGGCTTCAAGAGCCTTGTACCATTTTGCACAAATCTCTTCCCCAATGATTTTTCAGCTTTGTCCGTTTGAAATGAAACCGGCCATTAAATCAGAAAGGGGGCAGATGTCCGGAATCCTTGTGATCAATTCACATATCAATCCCAGCATGGTTTCGCATTCTTCCTCTGAGAATTTACGGAAAAGAACAGGTTTATCTGTTTTATGATAAGCAATGCTTATCACCCAGCTGTCTTTCATTGCCTTTTCCAGATAATCGGCTTCTTTTCCCGTAAATATCCAGTTCCTGCTTTCACAAAAATCTTTCAGGAATGCCAGAAGGTATGGACTGTCCATTTCTCTAAGATATTTTCTTGACTCCATGGAATTGATTTTCACAAATTCAGAAAAATCCAGATATCCGGATTCAAATAAAGGATGCAGTTGCTCTGCAGTGAAATAGGACGCCTGCTGATACAGGAATTCTTTGATATCCTGATCGAAAATATCATCCAAAACAGGTTCTTTCTCTTCCAGTTTCTTCTGGTCCGCAATATATTCCTGAAGAACATGGGCATAAATCTGAACCAGACGTTTTGGGAGCACAGGAAGTGCAGAACCATAATCGGATTCTTTTTTGATCCCTTCCGGATACAGGTACTGCACCAGGCCGCGAAGCCATTCCTCTTCTTCTTTCCTGCTGGCAGAAAGCTTATGGGTACCATTTAGTTCATCCCAGCGTGGTACCTGATTTTGGGCATTGTAAACATCATACCGATAATTATCACTTATTTTCATGGTCAGCAGGTCAAATAAAAGGTATGAGTTCCAAACATTCGGTACCCCAGGCTGGAAGCCTTTCAGCAGGAATTCCCTAATGATATTTTCACCATCGATTTTCTGGGGCATTTTTTGACCGTCAAAATATTCTCTTACAAAGGTCCTTAAACAATCTGTAAAAGAAATTTCTGTTTCCTGATGGAACAGTTCCTGGAACCATCTCTTTAAAAGTCTCCACCATTTGATGGCAGACATTTGCTGAAGATAAGTCCGTTCATTATTCAGAAACCAAATACCAGAATTCAAATTTAAAATATCCATTTCGGTATATCCCAAATTTTTCAGGAACTTTTCATTTTTAGTTTTCACGGGTTCTTCGTACAATGCTGAAAAAACGAGAATCATTTGTCCAAGATCTTTACCGAAAGTCTCTTCGAAATTTGTTTCCATGCAATCTCTAAGAATAGATATCTTCAGATTGCGAAAGAAGGAAATGACAGACATATAAAAGGTGTCATGCTCCAACACTGGTATTTTGGATATACCTATAATTTCTTCTCTTTTGACAGTCAGTATTTTTTTGATCAATCTTGTCTCAGCTGCCTTATTTTCTTTCCAATAACGGGATCGTTCTTCTTCAAAAAACAGTGATAGAAATTCAAAGAGATCTTCCAGGTTGCTTTCCTTGGCAGATGTAAGTAAAAGAGAGATATCCTCTCCTGTCAGTGTTGCAGGCTCCGAATCCAGATAACTAAAGACCAAGACCTGGTATAACAGGATCAGGTTCTGTTCTTTTACTGCTTTTTCCTTTGCCCGTTTCAGGAAATCTTCCAGCTGGGATCCAATAAAAGTCCCGTCTGTATGATATTTTCCTATTCTGGAAAGACCTTTCATAACAGAGATGTAATCACTGATAGATGTAACTCCCTGCTCTTCCATTCTTTCCAGAAGTTCCCCAGGATACCGGAAATATTGTTTGATATCCTAGTAATCTCCATACTCGCAGTTCATACCGGCAGCTGTCTTGGCAAAGCCAATAATCCCTTTGTAAAGTTTTGTGTCTTCTTTTTTGCTTTTCATAATGTATTTTCTCCTTTCATCAAAAAAATTTCTTTGCATATTCCGCAAGAACTGCGCATCCGTTCCAGAGGAACGGAGCGCCATTCCGCTTCAAACTGAGCAAAGCTCAGCAGGTTGATTAATTACTATTGGTTATTCTGCGATCCCTGCCAGGAAATTCAAGGCGATATGCTTTAGATGTCATTCGACTTAAGCAGGCATCTGCGTAGGTGGAATCCCCAAAAAGCTGATACCATCCGGATACTGGAATCTGTGAGATAATAATAGTTGCCTTGCGGCAGTCTCTGGACTCGATGATTTCAAACAGGTCGCGGCATTTTTCGATATCCAGATCCATTAAGCCGAAATCATCTATCACCATGAGATCATAAGCGGCCATTTCATTCGAATACTCGAAGTAATTACCTTCCTGCCTGGCATAATCTGATTCCTTTAAAAGAGTGTTCGCACGTATATATTTAACAGTACGATTCTGATGCATTGCTGTGATACATAAGGCGCAGGCGATGTGCGTTTTCCCAGCACCGGCCCCTCCGGTCATCAGTAGGTTATTCGGCTCATCGATCCAATCACACTTGGCCAGAAGTTCTATGACGTGTGTATTCAGCTGACGTTCTGGATCGTAGATTGAACTGTCAAGATCCGCTGCAGGATATTTCAGGGACGCTTTCTTCATGAGGCGTTTAAACTTTTTACTCTCACGCTAATCCCACTCATGATTTACAATATCAGCAAAGCGGACTTCAAATGGTTCGAGACCTGTGTTTGGTTCCAGAAGCTGCTTTTCAAAGGCTTCAGCCATACCGGACATACGGAGTTTATACAGCCGATCCATGAGTATGTTCTGTTCCTTTGTGAGTTTATCGTTATAAAGATAGTCTTTTAATCTGTATGCCATAGTATGTCACCCTTACTTATAGTAGTCCTTTCCTCTAATATTTTCATGATTAGGCAATGTTCCTGGTGAATGCTCGGGGAGTTCCTTCACATCCATCTTTTTTAGCATCTGCTTGAAGGTAAAATATTTACAGGAATTGATCTCTATACATTTACGGGCACTTCTTCAGCAGCACCTTTCGGGATTGTTTTTACTTTATGCAGGATACCTGCACAGGCATTATAAGACTGCTCTTCATGTTTTGATGATTTTAGGAGTCTGTCAATCAGTTCTGACATTGCAGGACCAATGGCAGAAGCCCAACGACGGTAATAATTACCATCCTTTGAATTGACTTCTTTGTAATAAAGGTGTTCTGGCGGCATATGTTCATCTACCGTGATATACAGCGGAAACTCTCTATAAGACCGCTTATGTGTACAGATCAGCCGATTATACTGATCACAAATCCTGATCTCCGATGCAGTTGCCTTCAGGATTGCAGACTTGCCACAGTAAGAGTACAATACGGAGTAGTAGTGGCCGTCATACTCGATGTGGTAATTGTTGGGAACTTTTAAGACCGCTTTATAGTCGCAAGCCGTGTAACATCCGCCTGGCAGTGGTTTCATACATGGTTTGTCATACTTTTCGAAAGCATCCTGTCTTGAGAAGTCCTTGCCTTGAAAAGATCGTTTATTGAGGACTGCTACTATTTTTTTGATTTCAGCATTCAGGTCTTCAAATGATACATATATCTTTTCTTTCAGTTTCTCAACCAGGTGTATTTCAAGATAACGTACATGATTTTCAACTGTAGGCTTGCCTTTCGGCTTTCTAGCGGGTGGTGGAAGAACTATAGTTTCATAGAAATCTTCCAGATCTGCAAATGTAGACTGCAGGATAAGTTCATCCTTTGTGTGCTTGGTTACAGCAGTTCGCAGGTTATCGGGCACAAAGTATTTCGTAACAGCACCATAAAATGAAACAGCATGGGCACAGCCTTCTATAAAACATGGGAGCTTCTCATTTGGAAAAGCTTCTGCATAGATCAGACTGCTGACTCCGAGAGTGGTCGCAAAGATATGGACTTTTTTGATCTCGCCCGTTTCGGTATCTGTTAACAGTTCCGGCTGATCACCGACCCAGTCGATATACATCTTTTCACCCGGGATTCGGTTTACAGCCATTGATACTTTCTGACCATCATAGTTTTCCGCTATGAATCGGTTGAAGTATTCATAAAACTGTGACTTCTCATAACCATCAGGATTCTTTTCTTTATAATCCAGCCAGCAGAACGAAATGTTCATGCGGCTTCCTGGTGTATGGATTCTGTCATAGTAATACTTGAAATCTGGAAGAGGGATATCTTTCCTCTGTAGATTTTTCTGCGGATAGAAAAGGTTCTCAACTTCCTTAGGTGCCATCATTCGGAGTTCCTCAATCGGGATCCCGTTGGCATGATATCGGCTCATGATCAGATTTAATGTACCTGAGCCAATCTTGTAACGGTCCATAACGGACCTGGTCTGGCATCCATTCAAACGCATCTGGATGGAGCCGATAATCGTGTTGTAGTCTTGCATAGTTATGCCTCCTTTCGCAATCATTTGATGACTACGAAAGAACTATAACATGTTGAAAACTTATTGATCAGCTGAAGCGGAAATACGTTCAGCTACATCCGGAAAGACCGATCAATTTTTAGCGGAATGCGTGGTCAGATGAGCCGGAATTTGCAAATTTCTTCGTTGATAATATGTATTTTTGATGTAGGTAAACAGAAAAATTAAAAGATACAGAAAGATTTGACAACAAAAGCTTTGTAAAGCACTGATATGAGATATGAAAATAGGAGTATTGGTATATATTGGCTCGGAACCTTATCTTTTGTTGATTTTTCTGAAGATAAAAATAACTTTGGCAATAAAAAACGAGAGGACCACTGTTGTAGTTCTCCCGTTATAATTTCAATTTTCAATTTTATTCAAAAAATAATTGGATACCGCTTAAAATTCCTGAAGCAATTTTTTCCTGTGTTTCCTGTGTATAATCAGAAGCACGGTCTCCGACTTCAACATCCACAGATGGAATTGTGGAATAAGAAGTCTGGGTTAAATCAATTTCTACAGATCCACTTCCGAATATTTGGATTCCATGAGTTTTCACACCTTCAAGAATGGATTCTCCCAGTTTTTCATGCTCTGTCCAGTGGGATGCAACCGGCTCCATGGACCGGTAAGTTACATTTTCCGGGACACTTATGTAAAAAAATCCCTTATCTGTTTCTGAAGAATCATAATGAAGTGAAATATGGCAGTCAGCATTTTCATTTGCATAAACAGTCCGTGCAATATTGTCAATCTGGCAGTTATTTGTTTCACGGATCATCAGGACATCATATCCGCCATCTAATAACTTTTCTTTTAAAAGTTCTGCCAGTGAAAGCGTTGCTGCGGCTTCTTCGGTTCCGTCTAAAAAAGTGGTTCCTCCTGAAATTGCGGTTGCATATATTTCTCCAGCAGCCGTGCTTCCCCCAGTTACTTTTGCACTACCATCGGGATGACACTGAGTTCTTTCGTTACTACCACCAGGAGTTCCATGCCCAGCATTTACTGCTATAACATGATTTTTTCTTATCTGGGCATCGGACTGGTATAATATTACGATATCATCATGTATTTTGGGAAAATCTGCATACTGCCAGGTATTATCCCAATAAATTTTTTCAATCTTGGGAACCAGTTCCTGAGTTGGAGATGGCACCTGGGTAATACTTACTGCTGTACTGACTTTGGATGATGTATCAGGTGATACAGTTGGGGAAACTGTTTGTAATCCGTCAACAGCTTCAGTTTGGTGAGATTCTTTCGTAGCAGGATCTGTTTGATTGCTGCTGTATTGGGAGATTTTAATTTCCCAAAATACACCAGCCAAAAGTCCTATTAAAAGCCCTATTATGAATCCGCTTAATAATATACGAAAGAATAATCTCACTCTTCTTCTGCGCACCTCTGCGCTTCTTTTTTTCATTAATAACGACCTCCGTTCAGGAAAATTTTTTCAGTAGATAACAATGAGTTGTCTTCTTATTTACTTCCATCCTTTTTCTGTTTCGTATGCTACAATCGTTTTTATATTTTCCTTTTCGTATTCATTAAAAATTGAATCTGGAAAGTCGTCCGGTTCATACTGAGGCACATACCAGGATTTGGACTCAAAATAATTTTTTATGGATTCTGTAGTAAATTTTCTTCCACGACGGGCATAGATTTCATTTCTGGCCAGCAGGACTTCTTCCTGGGAAAGGCCATCCAAATCAGAATAAGAAATGTACTCTGAGTCACTATAAGGTAAAATATAATCGGATAAATTTTCTTCAGAACTGTTATAATATTCCTCATTACTGTATTCATCAATGCCAGCATCTGTATTGTTTGTATCATAATATTCAACATCATTGTCATCTGAGTTGTTTTCCTGAGTATTATAATCCTGGCTATAATCTGAAGCTGCTGTAGAATCAGCATCGACATAATTGGTATTTTCCTTATTTTTATTTGCATTAACAATAAAGAAAATTGCTGCAACTAAAATTGCTATTCCAATAACAAGGGCAATACCGCTTCCTTTTGGATTATTATTACTATTTCTGTTATTATTTGTAGGAGGTATGGGTGGTGGCGGAGAAGAATTACGAATAATTTCTCCATATTCATTCATAGGCATAACTGTAATCCTCTTTTGCTTTTATGTGTTTTATTTGATTGTTATCTGGTTGTATGTGTATACGCCGATATATGCATAAATTAACATTTTTATAGCTTTTCCAATGAAACATAACAAGAAAAATTTCTTCTTCTCCATTTTTATGCTTCCTGCCATTATTCCGAGAATATCGAAAACCGGAAGCGGCAGGGCCGCAAAAAGAACTATGGCAAAATTAGGAAATTTTGCATAAATGCCTGTTACTTTATCAAAAATAGCACTATTTTCTACAACTGCGCTTCCGTAATATCCAGTAAAATACCCGGTAAATTCTCCAAGTGATGCTCCGAAGGCACCAATCAGCGCGACCATAACAGAGTTATAAATGGTTGCCATTGACATGACAACCATAGTACTGGAAGAAGGGAAAAGAACCGTTGCATTCAAAAGCAAGCATGCCATAAAAGTTCCGATATATCCGTATGCTTTTAAATTTAGAAAAAATTTTTCATTCGTATGAAGGATATAATTTAAAACTATTACCATGAAAATAATCAATATAAATAAAGATATTTTTTTTGCAGAAAATTTCACGCATTACCCTCCAAATACACCTATGAGTATTGCAATTACGACAATAAAACCAAATATGGCTGCCACTATCTTGACAACAAACTTTATAATTTCAATGATAATTAAAACGAGAGCTATTATAGCAGCCACGATACCCCATGCAATTCCTGCTGATAACAGGGAGATTAGATATTCATATCCCCCATATTGTTTGGCAAGTGCATTATTGTAGATCAGGGTGCAAATCAGGGCAGCACCTGCCCCGATCATGGCACCTATTTGGTTTGTGATATCTTTGTATTGAAAATATTCAGCTGTAAAATATCCAATCACAGCATAGAAAGGAATGGTAAGCAGCAGAGTTATGATATTAAAATTTCGTTTTCTTGCTGTTGTAAAATGATTTACAACATCTGAGGAAAAGGAGTCATAATTTCTGCTGTTTTCACTGGATATATCGCCAGAAGTACTTGAGGATTGATTGTCTGGACGGACAATTTCCCCATATTCATTCATAGCCATAATATATCAGGCCTCCTCTTTTATAAACATTTGCAAGGTGGACATTCCCCATCCTGGAATTCAACTTTCAGGTTGCGTGTTACCTGTAATGGATAAGAGAAAATTTCTGCCATTTCTCCACCAATGCGGGTATCATTTGTATTGCATACCAGTGTGAATTGTTTGAGACTTGGCAAAAGTTTTGGAATATACTGCTCATTAAAACGGTTTAAAATATCAATTGCCAGTTTTGCTGCAATAATTGTAACAAAATCAATATCCACCGCAATACCAGGAGCAAAATTCACATTTTCAAGGTTCTCTTCTGTGGTATAAATGCGTCGGCTCTGCGTTGTTCTTTCAGAAAGGCTTTCTCCGCTACCTAATGCACATTTATAACATGGCATGCTTTTTTCTGGCAAATGGTAAAAAATTTCCCCGGCATATGCCCTTTCCCAAAAGCCAGCTGATAAGTATGCTGCTCCATACATCATAGAAATACGGTTTCCATAGACATCCGCTTCCCTGTTATCGGCACATCCAATAAAAATGGTATTTTTTTCAGCATATTTATCGTATATTTCTTTTGGAACTTCCTCGACAATCTTGGTACATGTTACCACATTTGCGTGAGGATTGATATCAAGAATCCTTTTTTTCATGGCATCAACTTTAAAAGATCCAACATCATGGATGCCGCACTGATGCCTGCATAAATTGTGATATTCTACGATATCGTTATCAATTAAAACAAAAGTGCCTACACCTGCACGTGCCAGCTCAAGAGCTACGAGGCTTCCGACAGATCCACAGCCAAGCATAAATGCACATTTATCCATCATCCAGTCTGTTTCCAATATGCCTGTATTTCTTGAAAAAAGATTTTTCTCCAATGTATATTCTGCTATTTCATATGGCTCGTCCTGATAAACAAAAAGCAGTTTACCATCTTCCCAGTATCCACACAATAAATCAGAAGAGTTTTCAGGTTTTGCCTGGGAAATTTCACCGATTACAGATTCACCATTGGTACTCATGGATCCTGTAATATTGAAAACTCCGGTAGCTTCATGATAGAATCCATAAACAGGTCCTGTATATTTTTGATTCATCATTTCGCTGGGAATATATACACGATATTTTTTTCGGACAATAGAGAAATCAATCATAATCAACCTCCAAGAATCATAGATATTAAATTGTCAGTATAAGGCTGGACTTTTCCATCTTCTTTTTTTACCATAACCTGCTTTTTATGAACAAAGAATATGATACGATAATGGAATGATTCTTCTGGCTGCCGTAAATCCTCAATCAAAACAATCAGCCCATCTTTACCCTTACTGTCTTTTTTGGGTTCTAACGTAGATTTTATTTCACCGTTTGCTTCCATTTGCTGTAAATATGCAATTTCTGATTCAATTGTATCGAAAATGAAAGCGATGTCATTATCTTCATAAAATACAGAAGCTTCTTCTTCACTTGTAGTTTCATTTTCCGATGTTTCCGCAGTTTCTTCTTCTCCATCGATTCCTTCGAACAGGTCCGAAATCTTATCTGCAATTTTTTCACCCAGGTTGTACAGGAACCCTTTTCTCAATGCTTCCTGCTCCGGTGAATAATGATGTGTTTTTTGCACTTTCTTTTTCTTTGCCGACTGTGCTTTTTTCTTTGCAGGTATATGCTGCGGAGCGGGTCTAGGAGTTTCTGCAGAATGTACTCCCGTACCTGCTTCATTTATTAAGTCCTTGTAATACTCTGTGTCATAATATGCCAGGTAGTTTTCAGGAATCTGTTCGTTATCAACAATACATTCTATTTTTTCGTAACGGACATCTGAAGGGACATAGTACATTGTAATTTCAAATCCATTTCCCAGTGTGACAATTCCCGAAATGGCTCCATCCAGCATATCAGAATATATTTTATTTGTGCCATCATCTGTAGAAGAAAAGGTCTTCAGTAATCCAGGGTGACGGTGCCATAAGCCCAGAAGTTCAATGGAGCATTTATACAAACGGCTTAATTTGTTAGCCCTGTATGTAACATATGCATCATCATATTCAAAGTAAGTTGGGGTAAAAATAGATTTCGGACCAGGCTCAACAGATTCCAATACATACCATGTGTCACCTTCCCGGTGACCAAGCAGTATCCCGCCTGTCTCTGTCTGAACCCTCTCATACACTTCAGCAAGAATTGATAAATATGCACGTTGAGATAAAATAACTTTTTTCAAAAGGCCCTCCTTTCCCTTTCACGGGTATTGTGAGCAGATCTCCCCGCCTCACACATATGTGATGAAGAAAAGCGGGGAGCCGCTGCAGGATTAAAATGTATGATTCTGGAACTCGTCTGTGGTAACATCTCCAGCAAGCCATAATTCAAATACGCAGATCCATTTAATCGCCCATGCTAAAGATGCTACGGCAGATGTAGAAAGATTTCGTCCGGTTTTTACATCTTCTCTTCGAGCGGTACAAAGATGGATATTTCCAGATGGATCACGTAAGAGATGAGGAATTCCGCCAAGCTTTCGCTTCAGCTCTTCAAGGTCAGGATCAATCACATATACTCTTACAGAACCACCATAGTTATTATTACTTGGATGATTATGATCATATACAAGCTGAAGCATCCAAGAGGCATTCTTACGTACTGAAGTAGGTTTTACAGTACCAATCCAGCAAAGACGTCCATCTGATAATTTTCTCAGTTCAAACTGTGGAAATTGCTGGTTCATTGCTTTAACTTCTTCTCTATATAAGTCTGGATCATTTTCATACCAGTACATACTTGCTGCCAGTTTTCCTTTTGGCACACTAATTGTATTTCCATCTCCAGGTCTTACTTCGGAAGCAGGTTTCGCATCACCGCTCTGTGTGATTTTGACTTCGCCGTTCCCTCGAACAAGTACGTCACGGATTCTCTTTCTTTCTTCTGCTGCGGCATCTGTAGCCAGTTTGCCTTTCGGAACGTTGATGGTATTACCATCACCAGGTTTTACTTCAGAAGCAGGTTTTGCATCACCGCTCTGTGTGATTTTGACTTCACCGTCACCTCTAAGAAGCGCTTCACGGATTTTCTTTCTTTCTTCTGCCGCAGCATCTGCAGCTAATTTTCCCTTTGGTACAGTAATCATCTTCTGAAACATAAATTCATCCTCCTCTTAAGCTCTTTGTTTTTATATTTGTTCCTTATAGAACTGCGCAGTTTACTCCTGCGTATTCTACTTGGAATTCATATCACTATCAATCCAAGGATCATTGTCAGGACCCGCTAATTTGGGGCCGCCGCTAAAAATAGGGATAGTTTTAGGTACATAAATTGTAGTTTCATTATCCGCTTTTTCATTGGCTGAACTTTCAACATCTCTACATTTATCAGCTGTTTCAATATCACCAGAAAGTAAAAGATTACGGAGTCTTACTCTTTCCTCTTCTAATTCTTTTTTGTTAGCTCTTGTAACCTGTCTGTACAATTCTTTCCTTTTCTTTTCCTGCTTCTTTTCAGAAAACCCCTTTGGGGGTGGGAACCCCAGCTTTTCAGACGCAACAAAATGTTCAACCTTATCTGGACCTGCTAATTTTCCAACACCACAAGGAATAGGAAGTATTTCAGAAATGTCAGGTACAGGAATAGTAATTTCTTTATCCGTATTTTCAGTGGCTGACATTTCAACGTTTCCATTTTTATTTATGGTTACAGGATCACCACGACGCAAAAGATTATAGATTCTTATCCTTTCTTCTTCCGCTCTGTTTTTTTCTGGTTCGTGAATAAGATTATTGCCGATAATGCTGTCGGCCGAAAATTCTTTATCTGTAGAAGGTGCTTCTTGAAGCTCAATATGCTTGTCCGGAGATAAAGACATAATTGATACGCCTCCTTAAATTTTTACTCAGACCTGTTTTTTATATGGACACTGCAGTTTTCCACTGCGTGTCCCATTGGGAATCCTTGCGTATTTCTGGCAGGATAAAGGATGGTTTGTCCTATACGCACAGTCCTTACACTGATTTGTCACTATTTCGAGGTCTCCATTTTCATAAAGAAAACGTTTATTTCTTTCCATTGATAAAACATCTCCTTACCATTTATTTTATTAAGCTTCAACGACACCAGTAACTAGTGTGATGGTATCTGTGTCTGCCGGGTTTCCGGTAATCGTACTTCTTGGGACATCAGATGTTTCGGTAACAAATATGCTGCTGCCACAATCAAGGAGCAGTTCACATTCATTTGCAAATTCAGATCCAACGTTCCCTATGTATGCACCTCTTGAGCCTTCTGTGACGGTGAGTCGCATAATTACGTCACTCGAATTTGTAAATATATTGTCTGAAACCAGTGAACAACTCATAAATCCATTATCCCGTAAGCCATCTCCTCCAGCCACCCGAGCGTTTTCTATCATGTTATGGTAGGCATCCCTCGATATAGCCCTGTAAACAGTTACATCTGAGGGCACAGATGCACGGCTGAGGGCACTATGCATACGCATATAACGCATTTGGTTCCCATCTCTAAAAGAATCCTTGCCTCTCAGTGTATCATTGATGTTTACATAATAACTTGATTCATGCGGGTATAATTCTTTTTTATAATCAATCAATGCTTGCCTTTCAACGATACTTAATGAATCGTTCCATTCCTGAAATGCCTGCATTCCCCATTCTTGTGCATTTCCCTTATTGCTTCCAAAATCTGTTACGGAAAAGGCTCCCTGTCCCTCGTTTCCTCCTCCAAAGAGCGATGAACGCCCCCCAGATGAAGAATCTGTATCGGATCCATGGGAAAGCAGTCCTAATCCCATGCCTATGGCGGAAACCCCTGTAACGATCTTGCCGTATCCAGTGCTCAGAATATTTGTTTTCCGTGAAATATATTCTTTTCCGTCTGTATTTGCATTTTCAGCGGCGAGATGAACCTGTTTAGCAGTTTTTAACGCCTGTGAGCTTTCCTGGCGGAACCTGGATAATGTCTGTCGGATGTCATTGTTTCTAAGACGTTCTTTCCGGATACGTGAATGAAGGATGCTGATCTGGTGCTGGCATGCGGCAATTTGTGCACTATAGTCATGATCTTCATCTTCCATTGCTCTGTATGAAGCAATTTCATTTTCAAGATCCTGAATTTCATGTTTCCATGCAGACATCTGGTCTTCGCTGTGCTGTATGGCCGATTTTGTTTTTGTCTCAATGTAATTGACCATTTTCAGCAGCTTTTGAGATTCTGTTGAAATATCAGATGCAACATCATTGACAATGGAAGCCATGTGTTCCATGGATTCCGTGGTAGTTTCTGCCTTTCCCATTATTTACCAAGATATACATCTATCTGTTTTGCTTTTGTATCAAGTTTCTTTGAATATTCCAGAAATGCAGGAGCTGTTCTTTTGATTGTTTTTTCAAGCTCTCCTAACGCCTGACCGAATTTCTGATACTGCAGATCGTTCCACTGGCTGCCGGCTGTTGAATACTGGGATTTCAGCTTTGTAATCAGAGCTTCCTGCTGTGTAACATACTGTTTTACCTGTTTTGAAAAATTTCTGATTGCTTCAGAATCTGCGGATGCTTTTGCCATAATTATCTCTCTCCTTTTTCATAAGTTTCCTATAGATATTATCCAGTTATTACTGGTATATCTTCAATTTTTGTATTTCAGAATTCAGGTTGCTGTAAACGAGCTGGGTTTCGTTGAGTTTTCCTGCGATAGAGGAGTCAATTAATACATCTGATTCGGCAGAGCTCATTTTTCCGAGTACCTTATTTCCAAAATATTCGATGTCACCAAATTCCAGTTTTTTGACACTTTGGGCACTGTCCATCCAGGCCACAATAAAAATATTTCGCTGTGCGCCTTTCTGAAGCAGTATCCGGAATATCTGGCCTGGCGATTTTTTGCTGTCACAATTATCGTTATCGTCTAGTGCAAATGGATCTTCCATATCAAAGTCCGTTTCTCCATCAAATGTTTCCAATATCCTATCCATATTCTGTAGACCAAAAAGAAACAAAAATAATGGTTGATTGATATCATCGGAATCTTCTTCCCTTTGTTGAAATTCTTCATATAAGGTATTCAGTGCTTCTGAAATTCCCTTGCTGTTTTTGGTATAGAAGATATCTTCCATGCCGTTACTCAATTCTAAAAGTAAATCATTTTTATCTGCTTTTCTGGTCTGAATTTTTTGATCGCAAAGGAAAATGAATGGAGAAACTGTGCTGAACTCAGAATCTCTGCTTTTAGCAATCAGCAGACATTGAATATAATTCAGAAACAGTTTTCTGGATTTTTCCTGATCATTTGTAATAAGAAGCAAATGATTCTTATTTACCGCATTAAATTTCATAACTGCAGGTTTTACATCTCCCATTGATTCACCCAGAACAAGCGTGTAGTCTTCATCATATCCCACAATTCCTTCGAGTTTATCGGTTGAACTAAGGAGTTCATTAAAATAAACACTTTTTGAACCATCATATACAACAATTTCTGGGAGAATTCCCTGATCAGCATAATATTTTCCAACGCTTTGCAGGAATTCTACTCTGTCTGAGTCTGGCATAAATGCAGTTACAAACTTTTCCGGATCACAGGAATCATCTGCAATATATGCGCCAGCTCCTTGTGTTGAGCCAAAAGTATTAGTGATTTTTGAATTCTTTTTTAACATAAATTCAGCATCATCGTCATCGCATTTCAACACAATACGCACCGTCATCTGGGCAAACAGCCCAGCGTCCAGGGAAATATCATGGAGACGCGCAATGCCCTGTGACGCAATTAAGACATTGATACCAAAAGAACGTCCCTGTTTGATTAATTTATTCATATAGTTGGCACATTCTTCGGCGACCTTATAGTTTGTATTAATATCGAATAAAACCTGAAATTCATCAATGATTACTAACACTCTTGGCAGGGGCTTTCCAGTTATCCTGCGATAGGATTCGATATCCTTTACTTTTGCTTCCCCGAACGCTTTACTTCTCTCAGTTATTTCTTCACATAACTTGCCAAGAATGCTTAATCCGAGTTCCTGTTGGCTTTCAATGGAAACAAATTTGACCTGTGGAACTTGGTTATTCGCATATAATGAAAATTCTACACCCTCCTTAAAATCCAGAAGGTATAAAGATAATTCGTCAGGTCCATAGTGTGCAATGGCACTCAGGATAATGGAATGTAAAAGTGTGGATTTTCCAGATCCTGTGGTACCTATTAGAATGCCACTGTGGGAAACCCCTTTTCCAAAAATCAGGTTCTGCACTTTGCCTGGGCCGCCCATACCAAATGGAATAACCAGACTGTTGCAGGAGTTTCTGGAAAACATCTCTGCATCGTCTGTCAGAAGCTTACTGAGCGGTTCAGACTTTGTACTATTACTTACAACTTCTTCAGCATAAGTTTTTAATAAGCTGTTCCAGTTAGAAGGCGTCTTGTTTAAACGGAATGTATATGGGACATCTTCTTCCGGAAAAAGCAGATCTGATGCGTGAAACTGACAGCACATACGTTGCCGCAGCAAATTGATTTTTTTGGTTACGTCACCATATTCATCTGAGAAAAGATTTTCATTATAATTTATTATAATGCTTACCCCGCACTGTTCACTTTGAATCAGAATTCTTTCTAACTTTTCGAGAGCTTCATCGTTAAACCCTTTAGGAAAGTTATCAATCACAAGCAATGAATAACGCTCATAAATGCTTCCTGATGCGTGGTTAAAATCAAACAAGGTATCATAACCATTTAATTTTTTCTGCACAAGAGCTTCATTTGATTTCAAAATAATGTCAAGCAATTTGTTGATGCTTTGGGAAGAAGTTGCTACTTCGTTCCGGACAATGCTACTGTCTACATTATTTAATGGTGAAAATATTTTAAAATTTGCTCCGGAATGGTAGCCATCAATAAAAAAGCAGTTTACACTGGATACTGGCATATTAAGCAGATAATGGCAGATAAAGCCTTTTACTGATTCAACAGCCACACCCTCTGCATCTTTATTGTTGATAAACAGTAAATGTGTTGTCTTTGCTTTTAACAGAAGAGGCAGTACAAGAATTGTCCCGTTTTGGATATAGGATCCGTATAATGAGGCAAGGACATCGGTTATGTATTCATGCTCCTTTGTAACATTTATCTCAAACTCAAAAGAACCTACGCAGATATCTTCTGGCATAGAAGCAACTGTTTTATAGGCCCCCTCAGCAAGGGAACATTTCTCTGCACGGTTATCCAGATCCAAGAGATCTTCTACTGGCAACGCAGTCTGAAGTGACTGTTCAAACTGCTGCCGTGCAGCTTTAACCCGTTCTACATATTCCAAATCAAGCTGTTTGGCATCCGCATTATAAGAGTCTTTAATTTCAGAAATCTTGTTTTCTGCATTTGTATCGATATCTTCATGAATCCGTCCAACAGATCGTGCTGATTTATCCAGCAACCCTACTAACACCTCTGCCCTATCCATCAGAAACTCCATCTCAGCATATGCCTGATGCCTTTTTGTTCCTTTCCGTGACATGAACTCCCGGAATATATGCGGCGGATTTTTATTAGAATAAATGGCAATCAGCTCCTGCAGTCGTTCATTAATATAGTCCAGCTGGTCTAGAGGATTGTTGTTGTTTTCATATGGGTATTCATAAGAATCCGCTAAAACAAGCTTCCCTGCGTTTTTTCTTTTTGAGTAGCTTCTGTCATTTAAAGAATAAATAGATTCGTTAGATTTCATAGCTGCAAGCTGTTCTTCCCCAAGATGCAGGAAATGATCTCTTTGTGTCTTCAGCTCTGACTTATAGAGGTTAGCCTCCCTGAGCCACTTGTTTATTTCGTCCTGGTTGAGCTTTAGCAGTTTATCATCCTGGATTTCAAACCAGTTTTCGATTTCCGAAAAGTCTCGTATATACTGCGAAACCATTGTTTGTAAAGCTTCACATATGTTTACTACTTCTGGGTGGATTTTTATCACAATATAACCCTCCTGACATTAAATTAAATGTCAACTCCAAGCCGTTTTAATTTATCAGCTACTTTTCCAAGTGTTTCAATATCATGTGAAATACTGGACTGCTTTATTACGACAGGAGTAAGATATTTTTTTTCATATTCTTTCGCCTTGGAATCCTTCCATGTTTCCCGGACAGAATTCCATTCTCTTTTCAGTTTTACTATACTGCTGTTAATGTTTAACCGGATGTTTTCTAAATCTTCCATTTTATATCCTCATAATGAATACAGTTCGAGTAGTTTCATTAATCCAGTAACGGTAAGCACCAAGAAATGGCACTTTTTTCAAATAATATTTTAGATTATCCTTCATTGTGGATGAATCAAAGGTATATTTAAAATAAATCCTGTTTTCACCTAGATGAATCTGTTTTATAACATAAGAAACTAATTCACCAGGTGAATGCACAATGGATTCTGTATATGAAAAATAATTGTAACGGTGGCTGGTACACGGTGGATATTCATGATCAGGAATCCGGCTCTGATACATTTCACTGGAAGTCAGATTAAAATAATCATATTTAATAATCCGGCTATCCTGTCCATTTAGCAAATCCCACGTGGCGTCAACCTGATAATAAGAATGATCAATGGATACTAGATTCCAGGCATGATGTTCTGAGTTACCGGATTCATTCGTTGTAATTCCTGTCGCTACAATACATGGTACCCCAAGATAATCCATAAGAAGCTTGAAGCTTAATGCAACGCCAGCACATACACTGTTGTTTTCCAGAAGGGTTCCGACTACAGTGTAAGCATTCACAGGCTGGGAAACAACAGATGCACTGTAGTTTACATTCTGGATAAGATAATTATGGATGAAGATTTCCTTTGAAAACTGATCCTCTACATGAAGTATTGGAGTACATATTTCTGTAATACGTTCATCTAACCATTCCAGTAATTCAACAGTAGAATGCGCTGAGAAAAAATATTTTGGACGTATCCTTACAGATGCACCAGTCTGTTCAAGCATGCAACCCTGTGTGCTTGTGTAAAAGATTTTTGGATTGTCATATAGTACCATCTTAAATATAGTGCCAACCATTGCAGAGGTAATTGGATAATGGCTATTTATGTAGATAATATCCTGATAATCCAGTAATCCTTCTAAAATGCAGGTATATATATCTTTCTCTAATTCATTGCAGATGGAATAATAATATCTGTTGTCCATATTTGTCTCATTTCTCAAATAAATGATATCTTCAATTTTTTATGAAGATAAGTTACTTTTAATTCATATAGATTATCTCATGAAAGCAACCTATTGGCAATTGAGGTTTTCGTAACAGACTGACACCTGATACGTCTTAAAAAAGCTAATAAGTTTCTATTAAACGCATCATATATTATACCATTTTATGGCATATATTACCATATGTTATTATGAAACAATATAAAAAATTGGTAAATATGCTTAAAATTCGACAAAAACAGACATTTTTCGACATCTATATAAAATCAAAAGATAAAATACATTAGAATCTTATATTCATGTGGCGAATTCATCTTGTACTATGTCTGAAAGATAGTTGCAGATTGACGTCCTCTGCACGGCTGAAGCTGGCAACATTCGCACTGGGATTTCGTTCTGGTAATAAAAAGAGCCCCGAAGGGCTCAGTGATGTAACAACAAATATCAACTTATATTTCTTTTTCAATTCTTCTTGCTTAATTGTTTCAACTCACAGTCGGTATTTACGGAGTCTGACAAGCCGGGATGATCCCGACTGTGGTTAGCCTCATGTCAGCGGGGATACCGATTTCTCTCCGCCCACCGCTGCCGTTAAGTTTCTTTTACAATTCATCCCACTGCCTACGCTTCGTTTAGAGGCAGGGGATTTCTTGCTTTTCTACAAATCGTCCGTATTTCTAAAGCGATTGCATTATTAATATGCAATCGCTTTAGAAATACGGACGATTTTTATAAGAAAAGTTCATTTGTGAAAAGCTTGCTTTTATTTCTAATATGTTATTTTGTATTACAATCAGCCCATTTTTATAAAAATTAATTTTCAGCACATTCTGCGACAAATGCCAAAACCTTTCTATTTAATGCCAGATGCGCCAGCTTTCGTTCACTCAGTGTTTTATCAAGTTCTTCTTCCGAATAAGTACCTCTTTCCAGAAGACTGGATTTGTACTCTGCAATATCACCACCGGTAACAGTAATGCCATTCTGATCTGCAATATAAAGAATCAGAAGATCCATAGAATGTTCTTCCGTGCTATCCATGGATATTTTTTTGCCAGCCACTTCATATTCCTGAGCAAGTTCTGCAGGTGCAATTCCCTTTGCGTCTGCTTCTTGCTGGATCTTTTCATAGGTCAGATCATTCTCTGACTCTTCTTCTGGAATTTCTTTTATGTCTATAGAATCAGCAATTTGCGTCATAACTTCCATAAAGACATTATAGTTGTGCTGCTCTTCTTTTTCTGCCTCCAGCATTTCTTTTATATACTGCTGGTATTCTTTAACAGACTGATACTTTTGATCAGACAGCTTTACTGCAATTTCATCAGTAAGCTGTGGTTGTGTCCGAACAGCTTTCAGGTATACGGTAAAAACCCCCTTTTTCCCAGCCTGTTGTGTAAACGTATCATTATCTGGAAGAGCAAGTTCAAATGTAATGGTATCCCCGAGCTGTTTCCCAATCAATTTTTCTTCAAATTCTGAAAAATAATTTCCTGCCCCAACATTTAGATTCATATCCTTTTTGCTACCTGGGGTATACTCTTTCCCATCGACGGTGCAGATAATATCCAGATTCACAAGATCATATCGGTTTATGCTACCTTCTGTTTTATCAATCCATATTTCCTTTTTTTTCATCAGATCCGAAATCCTGGACTGTATTTCATCATCTGTCACTTCTTCAGACGGAGTCTGTTCAACTTTAATGTTACTGTAATCTCCCAGGGATATATAATCAGATGCTTTGTATCCAAAATCATACACTTCATCTTTGGATGTTGTGCCCTTAAACTGTATGGTTCCAGCATCGGAAGTAATGGTTGGGGAACCAGATGGGTCTTCAGCCAAAGTTTCCAGTGTTACATTTGTTTCGCCTGTTTTGTTCCCTCCACATCCAGATAAAATACCTGCCATAGAGGTTAACAGGCACAGAAAAAGAACCGTTTTTCTTCGCATTTTAAACTCTTTTAAATATTGATGATCTTAATATGTTATTTGGGTCAAAAGGAAGTAAAAAAGCTGAAACACTTTATTTGTGTCACAGGCTTAAATAGTACAAATTTTTCAAAAAAACATACAGTGAAAGTTCATTTCCAATAGTTTGTAGTGGCCAGCATTGAAAGACTCACGACTGTTACTGGTTTCTGATAGGGAACCAGGCTTTCTTTCCACCTTTCTGTTTCGTCTACCAGTGCCTTTCTTTTGAAAGGTTCTTACACAGCTTTCAGACGGAGCCTTCTCTCTTCCGTCCATGGCGTAGGCTTATACGGTACATGCCGCAATTTCTCTGTTTCCCCGGTGTCCCGTTAAATTCACGTTTTTCTGCATAAAGCGGATATCCTCTTTTAAGATTATTTGCAACAGTCCTGGTGTCAGATGATTACGAAAAGTAGGCTATAAAAAAGTCATTATATTTGTTAGGATTATGTCAAGAAATATTTTTAGGAGGACATGATTATGAATAAAACATTAGAACCAATCCCAGTCTCTGTTTGGTTTCACCCAGACGGTCGTGTAAAACCTTACCATTGCCACTATAGAGGAAAGACACTGGATCTTTCAGTACTTCAGGAAGAGCAGAAAGGAAACACCATCCGCTACATCTGTAGATTTGATGACGATGATGAGTGGGAGTTCTTTGAGGCTGTCATTGTGTTTGATAAGCAGGAACTGATGTGGTATATAGAAAGGTAGATATCAGACATGAAAATGGATTCTGAATGTCTGCCTATGAAGCAGGGTAATATTCTTCTGATGCATATATGCATGTATAGTAAAAAATAATAGAAAGACGAGGATTATTTTTATGTATTGTTACGTAATTTTTGGAAAGGACAAACATGGGCACACCAAAAAATATCTTTGTAAATACAATGGAGATCTGGAACCCGGAGATGTTATCTGGATCTTGGATAATAGAATTTATACAGCTTTAGTACGGGAGGTGCTGGACAAACTTTCAATTGATTCAGATTCTCTCAAAATCCAGAATATATTCTGGAAGAATCCGGAAGGTACTTTTCCGGCAAAGTTTGCAGAATCATTCTTTCTTGCTCTGGTTGATGAGTATAAAAATGGTGAAATCACAAAGGAGAAACTGACCCAGATTATGGAGCATTTTCTGGTTGCCATTGATTCTGATTTGAAAAGTAACAGTGTTCTGGAAGAAATTCTATGCAAAAAGCTGCCAGATGCCAGCTTACAATTCACGGACGAGTTGGTCGAAGATAAAAAACTGGCATTTTGGAAAGAGCTCAAAGATATGGAATTCCGTTTGAAGTATGGATATTCTTTTTGGGATACGCCAAAAGATCATAAAGAAGATCCTATCGAATATACAGACGAATATTTAAAAATAGAGCTGGAATTGGAACGTTTGATCCGAAAGCAGATTGGAGAAAATGAAAAAGAGCGTTTTGGTTTCTGCCATCTGTATTGGGGAACCAAAAAGAAGATTCTGAAAGAACAGTTTGGAATTGAATGGCAAAGTCCGGCAGAGTTAAATCCTGATATAAACTTCGATTAACAAAGGAAGCGAAATTTTTGCTGGAGAAAACCATACAGCTTTTCTTCTGCCATCTGCTTGGGGATTACTTCCTACAGACACCATACATAGCAGAAACAAAAGGAAAAAATTCATATCATATGTTCGTTCATTGCAGTTTGTATTGTTTTCCATTTTATCTCTGTTTCGGTTTGGATCAGAGGATACTGCTGGTATTTCTCTCTCATTTCTTAATTGATACCCTAAAAGCCAGGTACGACCGAATTAGTGTTATCATGGATCAGACCCTGCACTATATGGTTTTAACCATATATCTGCTGCCGATTTCATATTGTATGGTGTCAATCCCCCTTTCGTAATATACTGACATCGCATTTTAAAGAAAGTTGTTTTATGATAATACCAACAACAAGAAAGGAGGCGAAAAACAATAACCTATACAGACAAAAGCCAGAAAAACAGTTTTAAGGAATCTTCTGATCTGTTCCCTGAAGATTCCGATTCCTGGTTTCAGAACCTTCCACATCTGGGCATCGTCCATCCATATGGAATGAAAACTGCTATGTTGTTTCAACTCGCAGTCGGTATTTACGGAGTCTGACACGCCGGGATGATCCCGACTGTGGTTAACCTCATGTCAACGGGGGGATACCGATTTCTCTCCGCCCACCGCTGCCGTTAAGTTTCTTTTAAAATTCATCCCATTGCCTACGCTTCATTTAGAGGCAGGGGATTTCTTGCTTTTCTACAAACCATCCTCCTTCCTAAAGCGATTGCATCACTAATATGCAATATTTTTAGAAATATGGACGATTTTTATAAGAAAAGTGCATTTGTTAAAAGCAAAACTTTTGGATGGCGCAGACCTCTCATCTCCCACCCTCTCTGTATCAGACGGGGAAGAAAATAAGAGCGGAGGTGTAGCAGATAGCTAAGATAATGGGCAAGAAAAAATCCAATAACATTCTGGTTCCATCCAGAAAATTAAAAAAACATTAAGGAGGAATTTTCTATGAGTTTTTTGAGAAGTGGGTCAGATGAAGATTACAGACTGAAAGAAGAAGCGGATTATATCCACCGCAAATGTGCGGATGCGACGACTTATGACGAAAGAGACAAATGGGCAGAAAAAGGAGAGGCCCTGGCAAGAGAAATGCGAGCAGAATATGGTCTTGGCGACAAACAGGTTCAGATGATTATCAATGATAATTACCTCGACCGTCTTCGCTGATACATATAAAAACATATTATAGGAGGATCAAAAAATGGCAAGATTAGAAACAAGTTCAGATGACTGGTACAAATTCAATGAAAAGGCAGATAAGATTCTGCGTAAACATTCCGATGCCCGTACAAGTGCTGAAAGAGAAAAATGGGAACGTAAGGCAGAGGAACTGATTGATTACATGCGGAGCAAATACGGTTATGATGACAACGTAGAACGCATTATCAGCATGTACTATTTGGACAGGCTGTAATTTATTTAAGGCAAGTCCAATCTCAGCAGATCTAAGCTGTACAAGATATCAAACAAAATGGCAAATTGTAGGCACCTCTGTTCTGGAGGTGCCTTTTTCCTGCACTTTTGCCATGTCAGATGCAACGGCGGAACATTTCATAATATTTCCTGTATTCTGTACTGGTATCAATCTCTGCTCCCATTCCAAGCAAGATCCCTGCAATGATGCTTCTATGGCAAAGCGCCTCTTCTTCGCAATAACATCCAAGGACAATCTTTCTTCTGCTGCCTTCTCTGCACAGATAATCCAGATTAGCTTTCGCATTTTCATTTTTCGATAGTTCTGAAATGAATTGCGGAACATATTCTTTCTGGAAAAATTCCGGACCAAACTGTCCAGCATGGAAAGCCTTCCGATATCTCAGGAAGAGTTCACTGGACGGAGCCAGGGATTGGACCAGTTTTTCTTCTTTTGGTGAACTATCCGGAGAACGGACAATCCACCAAACCTCATCATAGTCTGATGTGCAGATGTTCGGAATCTGATCAATATAAATCATAATTTTCTCTTCAGCCTACCTTTCTCGGCATTGCTTTCTGAAAACAAGGATGCTCCAGAAGCAGTTCCACTTTCCATACTTTTACACCTGCTGCATTAATCTCTCCTGCCAGTCTAGTCCAGTTGCCTGGAAGTTCCAGAAGAACGGATGGAATCAGGTAAGAAAACTTATGTATTCTTTCTCTTCCCTTTGTCGTACGGATCTGCCAGCTCTCCAGAGTGCATTCCCGACGGAAACGGCTGCTGCGGCAGAAGAAACGCTCCACTGCATAAGCAACTGTATCTTTTTCGTATTCACACGTTACTTCTGAGAACATTTTATAGTTTTCAGTAACCGATACCTCACATACGATATTTGCAAATTCTAATTTCTTCATAAACATTTACCTCCATGGAATTCTACGATTTTTAGTTTCCGGCTGTCGGTTACCATCCCCTGCTGTTGTCAGAAGCAGCATGTCTCTGTTGGAAAACTATACGCAGTTCCAACTCCGCATTAGGATGGATTACAGGGCTTTTAAGAAATAAAAAACTGAGCCCATATTCATTCATCAAGCTCAGTACAGTTTCTCAATATGACGCACTAAGCCCTTGAAGAATTATCCGAATCCTAATGCGTATTTAGTTGCAAATGTTTATACTGCTATTCTAACAGCATCCTTGAAAAAGTCAATCTGATTTTTTGATTTTCCAGAAAAATAGTATCTGTTTTGTATTATAATTATGGAATTATAATTATGGGCGATGTTGTTCATTGTGAGATATGTGCAAAACTGATACAATGGATGTTACGGAAGGAGGAAAACTCATTATGTTAGATTCTGTTATTTTAAAAATCAAAGATTTCTTTGACCAAAGCATTCTGTTACAATTGTGTATGGAACCAGAATACCATCTGACCCCCGAAGAAACAATCAAATTATTGGAATATATTAACAGCTTATGAAAACAAGAGCCAGAGCGTAATGTGATATGCCCTGGCTTTTCCCATTTTCTTATTTCTGAAGAAATTTTTCTGCCTTATACTTTTCAATCAAAGGAAGGTTTTTCTTTGCCAGACTGATGCCCCATTCTGGTTTGCTCGTTTGTCCCGGCTTACCATATGTCCGGTCCACGAGTGCCGCATTTGGATGGCTCCAGGCCGTCGCAGGGATAATATATACAACAGGCAGCTGGTTCTGAAAGAAATGAAGAAAGCAGACCAGATGATGGTCGTCCATAACCAACTTATCTTTTTTTACGAATAGATATTTGCCCTTATACTGGGATTTTACCTGTACTTCATAAAAAATTCCGGTATCCTTTTTCTTTGCAATAAAATCCACGCCATGGTCATCCACTTCTGAGGTATATACTTCGTATCCATAAGAAGCAAATTCCATCTTTGCATAGTATTCCCCGAATTGTCCGAGCTGTAGCGGAGATAATTTTTCCCAATCTGTATTCATTGGTTTTTCTCCACAATTTCAACTATAAATCTTGCAACAAGTTTCTTTCCATAATATTCAAATGGATTTACACCTGCTTTTAGATCTTCATGCAGGCTCCAGGCAAACGGCTCGCCCTGCATATCTTCCCGGATCCATGGATCGTAAATGGTATGACCTTTGTAAGAAAAAGACACAAAATCCCTTTTATCCAGATAATCATTATGCAGAGCCATTTCCAACTGTTTCTGAACCAGCCCTTCCGCCTGGAATAAAAAATCATTTTCTTTGTCCTGGATTTCCCGGTAGGACAAAGATTCCAGCGAACTGACATCTTTTCCCGTCAGACGGGCATAGCAGATATCCATCCAGGTAGTTTCTTCTATTTTCCATATCGGATTAATAACAAACAACTCTTCTGCCAAATACTATTTATTTTCTTATGCAAATCTTTTTACAATTCGTTTTTCAACAATTCTCTGCTGCTGTCTGCAAACATTAGATCTGTTATTCTGCTAAATCGGTTTTCTACAATATTTTCTTCCTGCAATTCAGGTGTTGTTCTTGACAAGAATGAAATTCATCAAATTATAAATAGATTAGCAAACTTGGAAAGGGATTATAGACTAAGACTTGATGAAGCAGATAGTTTGGTAAATACCCTTAAAGAAATGACAGCATCCCCCAATGCTGAAAACAGCGAAGGTATAGTCAATAAGTATAAGCCAAAATAAGACCTTATTAATATTGCAAATGTTTTTACAAAAAATAACCTCTGCCAAAAATATCTTACATAGTAGAACTGTAAGAAAATCTTCTGGCAGAGGTTATCTGCTGCATTTGGAGTTTAGTATGTTATTTTTTGACATCATAAATTCTATTTAAGTACAGAATAAAAGATTGGTCATAACATATTTGTCTTTTGTATTAGAGAAATAAGATTTGTAAATGAAAGGGGCATAAAGTGTAAAAAATGGGGTAAAAAATCATGAGAAAATATGGTCAAAAATGGGTACTTGTCATCGTATCATTTAATGTCATTTGGTATCAAGCAACACTTATCGGCATCAAAATATTGTTATCAAATAACATTCCCAGACACTATATATTGTGTTTTGGCATCGAATAGAAAAAGGATTTCATAGACATCCGGGAAGCACATTGCGAAACGGATATCTACCGCATTTTTATCTTTCATTACGGAGTTGACTTCACCGCCGATATAGCGGGCAGCTTTGTCAACCTTCATTAAAATTTCATCGCTTAAAGCTAGAGTTCTCATAATATTCCTTTCAGAAGTTATTGTTTAACATAATGCCAAGCAGGGAAAATCCCCCACAACGTTCCCATTATATACGGAATGGTGGGGGATTTCAAGGGAGAGTCAGTTAGTTTACAGTCACGAAAATTCAACGTATATGCTTTTTCTTCATCTGCAGGATCTCAAGCAGCACTTCATATACTGCCATATTCTCCTTCACCACCAGGGCAAGGCTCTCTTTTGCCTGGTTCAGAAGGTGAAAAAGACTTCGTACATTAGAATATTCTCCCGAAGAACACCTGGATCTGAGATATCCGTTTTCATCATAATAATATTGTTCATCCAGCAATACGACAATCTTCTCCTCAGGTCTCACCGCCTGGACACCAGGCTGCCCGGAAGCCTCTTCTGTCCGCTCCTTAAATCCCTGTTTCACAAGATCATGCAGAAGCTTTTCCGCCTCACTGTTATTGTTGGCATACATCACCACAATATGCGGATACCATCTGGAGCTTCTTTTTTCCGGCAGATGTACCATGTTCTGAATAAAAGAAGACAGTTCCGCATTGGTACGGATCCGGTTTGTCAGATGGAATTTCTGAATTCCCGGCAGCTTTCCCAGTCCCTCCACAATACTTCGATCCAACTCCTCCGGTGATATCACATCTTCGGAATCACTGGAAAAGATCACAGGCCGGCGCTCACTCCAGGTAAGCAGAACAGACAATTTTTCCGGGGAAAGAAGATGTGCTTCATCTACCAGAATGCTGCTGTAACAGCCAAGATCCGTCGTTCCGTCCAGCTGAGTATCTGCCAGAAAATCTATCCGCCGTAGACGTTCATGAAGAATCTTCCATTCTTTTCCCGCCTCTCCACAGTGAATGATACAGACTCTCTGGCGCACGGACAACTTCATCGCAATATCATAAAGCAACAATGTTTTTCCGGTTCCTGGAAGTCCGCTGAACCAGAAATATCCTCCTCTTTCTCCACGTATTCTCTTCAGAATCTGCCGTTCAATATCTCTCTGCTGGGAAGTAAGGAAATACTCTTTTTTGAGAAAACGCTCCGGTTCTGTCAGCGGAGAGATCAGATAAAGCTCTGCCTGAAACAGATCCTCGATATCTCCCTCATAGTCCGGGCTTTCTTTCCCCAATGCAATACATAGCTGTTTCCAGTCCCCCTCCACAATGTGATCGTGATTGGTCAGTCTCACCAGACGATCTTCACTGCTGATATAGGTATAGGATAGGATCGGTTTCCCAAAAACAGACAGATAATACCGGTTCTGGATCAGCTGTCTTCGAATAGCCTCATCCGATACACTGCCACTTTTCAGTTCAATATTTACGATCTGATCATCCTTGATCTGAAGGAGATCAAACTCCTTTCCAAGCTTCGGGATCTGGAACGAATAAAAAAGCCGGAGCTTATATACTTCTTCCATATGCAGTTCCAGTTGCTTCACCAGTACTTTCATACTTTCCAGTTCCCACTCTTTGATCCTGAGAAAAAAATCTCTGCCGGAAAGCTGGCGTTCCAGCTTCTGGACACATTCCATATTTTGATTTCTTGTAAGTGCATAGATTGATATTGCCTTCATATTCCAACCCTTACCTGCTGTTTATTTCTTTATCCGCAGTGTCCTGAGATGATCCTTCTGCTCCTGTGTGATCCGGTAGCTTTCAATGGATTTCTGGATCGTCTTGTTATGAGTCCAGATATCCATTCTCTGCTCTTCCAGGAATGGAAGGATCTTCTCATACTGTTTTGCCAGCGCTGTAGCAAAATACCAGGCTCGCATCATATTTACATAATATTCTTCCGAGCGGATCGCTGCCACTTTCTCCGGATATTCCGGTTTAAAGCCTTCGTCCAGATAATGGCGCATCAGCATACTGATCCCGAACCGGATGATATACGGCTTATCCGACTCCATCCAGCGATAAATCTCCCGGATAAATATATCACGGTGTTTTTTCATCATATGGAGCGCCAGCAGATCACAGGTCGCCCAGTTATCAATGTGCGGAAGAAAACGCTCCAGTTCTTTCAGACATTTATCATAATCTCTGATCTGCTCGATCAGCAGGCCATGGAGATTATTTTCCTCATAATACTGATGAGGAAGAACCTTCAGGAACATTTCGGATCTTTCTGTTTTTCCAAATTCTTTTGCAAATTTCCGGAGTATCGGTGTCCGGATACCGATGATCTTTTCTTTCTCCACAGTCGGAACCAGCCTTGCATGAAAATCCCGATATCCTGTATCCTGCATTTCAAACAGTCTTTTCCGGACATCCCGGATCATCTCTTCCTGATTCATTTATCATCCCCGCCTTTTATACCAAAGATCGCGATCAGAGAACTCACAAGCAGAAGCATGGGGTAAAACAGTTTCGGCATGATCTGAAAAGCAGAAAGCTCAAATCCCAGTTCCTTTGCCGCAGAAATGGCAACCAGCATCTGGGCTCCATATGGAATCACCCCCTGGAAAATACAGGAAAATGTATCCAGGATAGAAGCTGTCTTTCTGGAAGTGATCTTATATTCCAGCGCCATTTCCTTTGCAATGGGGTTGGCCATAACAATGGCCACCGTATTATTGGCTGTTGCGATATCCATAGTTCCAACCAGAAGTCCCATACCAAGAAGTCCGCCTTTTTTCCCTTTAAAAACTCTCTGTATTCCGGAAAGCAGTGCTTCAAAGCCTCCATGCTCCCGGATCAGCGCACACATGGCTGCTACAAGGATAGCCACCATACAGGTCTCAAACATCCCGGAAACACCGGAGCCAATATTTGTCAGAAGCTCCACTGGCGTGATATGTCCTCCAAGAAGCATAATAAATGCTCCGGAGACAATTCCGATCAGAAGTACCACAAATACATTGATGCCGATAATCCCGCCGATCAGCACCAGAACATACGGAAGGATCTGCACAAGATGATAATCCTGTACCACTCTTCCCTGAATCTCTGTCTGAAAAGACAGAATAAGGATCAGGAGCAGTGTAACAACAGCTGCCGGAAATGCGATCCAGAAATTTTCCCGGAATTTATCTTTCATCTGACAGCCCTGACCGTTGCAGGCTGCGATCGTGGTATCAGAAATAAAAGAAAGGTTGTCACCAAACATGGCTCCTCCCATCACCGATGCCACACAAAATGCCATATCAAAACCGGAAGCTTTGGAAACCGCTACCGCAATAGGGGTAAGAAGCATGATCGTCCCAACGGAAGTTCCCATAGCCACAGATACGAAGCAGGCAACTACAAACAATACCGCAACAGAAAAACGTGCCGGTATCAGAGAAAGCATACAGTAGGCCACACTTTCTGCACTGCTGCGCCCCACAACACCCACAAAAGAGCCTGCGGTCAGAAAGATCAGAAGCATGGTGATGATATTTTTATCTCCTACTCCTTTTGCCATAAGCTCCAGCTTTCTGTCAAAGCTGATCGTTCTGTTCTGAACACATGCCACCAGGATCGCAGACAGAAAAGCCACAACGATCGGTACATTATAAAATCCCATAGGGATCTTCATCACATACTCAAACAAAATCCCCAGTCCCAGATACAGGACCAGAAAAACACCGATAGGCAGCAGTGCGATCACATTTCCTTTTTTCTTCATTTCCTCCATAAAACAATTCCCTTCATCACTTATTATTTTCCCGGCTTTTTTCTCCGGGTGATCTGTTTTCTATCATATCATATTTCCCCATTCCTGTCCTGTTGCTGACGGAAACTTCTTCATATTTCCGTCACGATCCTGTTATCTCTGATATTTTTTACCTTATTTAACAAGATTTTCACCAATTAAATCGTTCCTTCCGTTGAAATCCAGAGCTTTTTTCAGTATAATTGGCTGTAGACAATTGTGAAAAAGATATCCGAAGGATTTATGTTGATATCTCTGATCACAGTCATTAAAGGAGGAATATGATTATGGCAACATGGAAAAATCTGGACACTCTTGCTTCTTACAGCAAACTTAACGGTCTGAAAGATCACGTGAACATTGCAGAAGCAATGTCCGGCGAGCAGGGTGCAGAACGTGTAAAGAAGTACAGCGTACCGATGGCAGCAGGTCTGGCTTACAATTACGCAGCTAAGGAAGTGGACGAGACCGTTCTTGACGCACTTTCCAAACTGGCTGATGAGGCAGAACTGATCGAAAAATTCCAGGAATTATATAACGGCGCAGTGATCAACACAGGCGAGAAACGTATGGTCCTTCATCATCTTGCACGTACACAGCTTGGCGAGCCTGTTGTTGTTGACGGTGTGGACAAGCGAGAATTCTATGTAGCTCAGCAGAAGAAAGCTGCAGATTTTGCAAACAAAGTACATGCAGGCGAGATCACAAATGAAGCCGGTGAGAAATTCACTACGGTTGTACAGATCGGTATCGGCGGAAGTGACCTGGGACCGCGTGCATTATATATCGCACTTGAAAACTGGGCAAAGGCAAACAACACCTTCAAGATGGAAGCAAAATTCATCAGCAACGTTGACCCGGATGATGCAGCTGCTGTTCTTGCATCTGTAGATCTTGCTCACTCTCTTTTCATCGTTGTATCCAAATCCGGTACAACCCTCGAGACTCTGACTAACGAGGCATTCGTAAAAGACGCTCTCACAAAAGCCGGCTTAAACCCGTCCAAGCATATGCTTGCAGTAACCAGTGAGACTTCTCCTCTTGCAAAGAGTGATGAGTACCTTACCGCTATTTTCATGGACGACTATATCGGCGGACGTTACTCTTCCGTTTCCGGCGTAGGCGGAGCGATCCTTTCCCTTGCATTTGGACCGGAAGTATTCGCAGACATCCTTGACGGAGCTGCCGAAGAGGATAAGCTTGCAACAAATAAGAACATTCTTGAGAACCCGGATATGCTGGATGCCCTGATCGGCGTTTATGAGAGAAATGTACAGGGATATCCTTCTACTGCAGTTTTACCATACTCACAGGCATTAAGCCGCTTCCCTGCTCATCTTCAGCAGTGTGATATGGAGTCTAACGGTAAATCCGTAAACCGCTTTGGTGAGCCGGTGGATTATGTGACCGGACCGGTGATCTTCGGTGAGCCAGGAACAAACGGACAGCACTCCTTCTACCAGCTTCTGCATCAGGGAACCAATATTGTCCCGCTTCAGTTCATCGGCTTTAAGAAGAGCCAGCTTGGTGTTGATGTTGATATCGAGAACAGCACAAGCCAGCAGAAGCTCTGTGCAAACGTTGCAGCACAGATCGTTGCTTTTGCATGCGGAAAAGAAGACGAGAACCTGAACAAAAACTTCAAGGGCGGACGTCCTTCCAGTATCATTGTCGGCGAGGAACTTACACCGAAGTCTCTGGGTGCGCTTCTTGCACACTTTGAGAACAAGATCATGTTCCAGGGCTTTGTATGGAACCTGAACAGCTTTGACCAGGAGGGTGTACAGCTTGGTAAGGTTCTTGCAAAACGTGTTCTCGCTCATGATACAGACGGAGCACTGAAAGTTTACAGTGATCTTCTTGACATCTGATAAACAGATAGGTACCGTCCCGGAAAATGTTTTTTCGGGACGGTTTTTCTGTATATATGACCTTAACCGGGAAAGGAAATCTTAGATATGCAGCAGATAAAAATGATCGGTCTTGATCTGGACGGAACTCTTCTGAATACAAAAAAAGAACTCACAGAAAATACCAGACGTGTTCTCAGGGAAGCTATTGATGCAGGTATCCTTGTTCTGATGGCTACCGGCCGGCCATATACCGGCATTCCCGCGGAACTGAGAAATTTTCCGGGAATTCACTACGCTCTCACCTCCAACGGAGCCAGAGTCCTTGATACAGACCATAATAAACTTCTTATCGAGCAGCTTCTTCCTATGGAAAGTGCAAAAAAAGCTCTCCGTATCTTTGAAAAATATGATACTTTAAGTGAGATCTATTTTGACGGCCAGGGATATGCAGATGCTGCCAAGCTTGATAATGTAGGAAAATACCATCACGACCCCAATATGTGGAATTATGTCCGTACTACCCGTATCGCAGTTCCGGACATCCGGGATGTCATTACAAAAGAAAACAGAAGCATGGATAAAGTCCAGGCGCTTTTTGCAGACATGGAGGAACGTGCCGCTGCCTGGAAGGAATTAAGTGAACTTAAGGAGCTGGAGCTTGTAGGCTCCTTAAGCTACAATATTGAGATCAACGCCGCCGGCGTCAACAAAGGAACCGCTCTTGTTGCTCTTGGCGAAATGCTGGGAATCCCAAGGGAATCCATTATGGCATGCGGAGACGGTGACAACGATGTCCATCTTCTGCAGGAAGTCGGTTTTGGCGTAGCCATGGCCAATGCACAGCCCCAGGTAAAAGAAGCAGCCGATTATATTACTGCTTCCAATGACGAAGACGGCGTAGCACGCGCCATTGAAAAATATGCGCTGCACCGATGAGATATTCTATTATGTATAACCAAAAGGAACCGGCAGTTTTTACGCTGTCGATTCCTTTTTTAGAATGGGATTGAATGGCGGAGCATTCATATTCGATCAATATTCATAGTTTCCTGCCGGCTGTTTGATCCTGGTAAGAAGATCATGCCAGGACTGATCCCAACCTGAAGCTGCCTCACATCACCTTTATTCATATTTAAGGTGGTGGCACTTAAAGATGGTTTCGGCACCGGTGTAGGTGTCGGCTTCGGCTTCTGCGCTGCTTTTACTGTAACCTTACAGTTAAATTTCTTCGTATTTGCCTTCGCTGTGATCACTGCTGTTCCTTTTTTCACTGCGGTGATCTTTCCTTTGGAATCCACACGTGCGATCTTAGGATTGGAAGAAGAATATTTCACCTTCACAGTTGTTCCTGTCAGTTTAATGGCACTGGATTTTTTTTCTGTTAATGTCAGCGATGTCCTGCTGAGCTTCGGTGTCTCTACCTTTACAACACACTTATATGTTTTTTTGCTTACCTTTGCATAGATCGTTGCGGAACCTTTATTTTTGGCAACCACCTGGCCTTTGCTGTTTACGGTCGCAACGCTCTTTTTGGAAGATCTCCAGGCAACCCTCTGCCTGGTCCCGGTAACCTTAAGTGTTGTCTTCTCACCTTTTAAAAGAGTTACTTTTGTTCTGTTCAGTTTTGGTGCGGCGCTGACAGTCACACTTCCGAATGCCATCGTAAAAATAAGGCTGATCATAAGCACAAAACACAACAGATTTTTTTTCTTTTTCATTCTGATTTCCCCCTTTCCAGTAAACGTATATTTACGTCATATATTGCTTTAATCACATTTTAGAGGAAATCCCTGATAAAAACACTAGCACTTATGATAGTATCCTTGCAAATATGATCATTTATATTCTTTCGTCGCCCATACCAAGGCTTATTATCAGGAAACAAAAATAAAACAGGACTGATTTTTGATACAGATGCTTGAATTCAAAAGTTTCATCTGTTTAAAAATCAGTCCTGTTATATAAAAAAATATTATGGTTGATCTGTAACGCCAGACAGATGATCAAGACATTCGCTATCTGCTCATAATGATACAGTCACGTAACATCGCCAGCGCATGCGCTGTAGTCTGCTCGCGGATCCGCGTGCGGTTTCCTGTGAAATGGAACTCTTTGGCAATGGCCTTGCCCTTATAGCAGCAGCCCATAAATACAGTACCAACCGGAGTTTCCTTTGTTCCGCCTCCCGGTCCTGCCAGACCCGTCACGGAAATACTGATATCTGCTCCGGATGCTTTGCAGGCACCCTTTGCCATTTCTCTGGCACATTTGGCGGAAACTGCCCCCTGCTCCTTCAGAGTACGCTTCTTCACTCCCAGACATTTATGCTTGGCCTTGTTACTGTAAGTCACAAAGCCATAACCAAACACCTCCGACGCACCGGATACATTGACAATACGCTGGGCGATCATACCGCCGGTGAGCGATTCCGCCAGGGATAGCTTCAGATCTTTTTCTTTCAGAAGATCGATCACTGCTTCCTCAAGTGTCTTACTCTCATCTGTAGCAAAAACATTCTTTCCAAAACGCTTCTTCAACTCCTTGACAACCGGTTTGATCAGCTTTCTACAGACCTTTTCATTCTCTGCGCTTGCTGTCACACGAAGATGCACTTCACCGGTTTTGGCATAAGGTGCAATGGTAGGATTAGTCTGACTTTCAATCAGATCCTGGATCTCCTCTGCTACCTGACTCTCACCGATCCCGCTGATCTTCACCATCTGGGATACAATGATCTCCGGCTGGTTTTTCTGCAGATACGGGACAACATACTCCTCGAACATGGGCTTCAGTTCATTGGGAGGGCCCGGAAGAAGAATCGCGGTTTTTCCTTTTTTCTCAAGGATCAGTCCCGGAGCAGTTCCGTTATGATTGTCAAGAACAATGGCTCCCTCAGGGACCATGGCCTGTTTATAGTTGTTCTTCGTGATACGTCTCTGAGGATTGTTTTTCTCATATTCCTTCAGATATTTATCGATCAGTTTCCTTGAGTGGGAATCTTCCTTAAGCGGCATTCCCATCAGATCCGCAGTTACTTCCTTGGTGATATCATCCTCTGTTGGTCCAAGGCCTCCTGTGAGGATCACAACATCAGAACGGTCCAGTGCGGTACGGATCACGTCACGCATACGGCCTTCATTATCACCTACTACATCCTGATAGTAAACACTTAACCCAAGCAGGGCGCATTTTTCAGAAAGATAGGCACTGTTGGTATTTACGATATTTCCAAGAAGGATCTCGGTTCCTACGGATATCAGTTCTGTGATCATGAAAAGAAACTCCTTTCGAATACTTTGATCCCTACTCCTGCATGGAAAGGACCTTTCTGTTCTGCATGATATAAGTCAGCAGGGAGATAATGGTCAGTGCAACAGACAGCCAGATAAATATCTGTGTCAGCACTGCAAAAACACCTCCGAAATCCAGCATCAGAAGTATGATCATGATCATCTGGGAAACGGTTTTAAATTTTCCCCAGTAATTTGCGGCAATGACAATTCCGTTCTCAGCTGCGATCAGACGGAAACCACTGATGATAAATTCCCGTCCGATGATAATGATCACAACCCATGCCGGAAGCTTGTCAACCTCGATCATACAGATCATGGCAGAGCATACCAGAAGCTTGTCAGCCAGCGGGTCCATAAATTTTCCAAAATTGGTTATTAGGTTATATTTTCTGGCAAGATGACCGTCAAACCAATCTGTCACACTTGCTGCGACAAAAATCGCAAGACAGATCCAGCGGTTTGCTTCTCCTCCCCATCCTGTCAGTAAGAAAACTACAAGAAATGGTACAAGTATCATTCTTGCAACTGTAAGTTTATTCGGTGTATTCATCGCTCAGCACTCCTATCAAATCATACTCAAGCGCACCTGTCACACGTACCTTTGCAAAATCACCTGTCATAAGCAGTTCGCCTGTCTGAACGAAAATGTATCCGTCAACCTTCGGTGAATCCCCGTAGGTACGTCCGATATAGGCACTTTCATCTGCAACTTTTCCTTCGATCATAACAAGAAGTTCCTGTCCGATACGATCCTGGCCTCTGTCATAAGAAATCTCCTGCTGAAGCTCCATCAGCTCGTCTCTGCGTTCTTCCTTCACTTCTTCCGGAACCTGGTCTGCCATCTCTGCTGCCGGGGTATTCTCCTCCGGAGAGTAAGTGAAGACACCGAGACGGTCAAATTCCATCTCATCTACGAACTCCTTCAGTTCTTCATGGTCTTCCTCCGTCTCACCCGGAAATCCGGTGATCAGAGTTGTACGCAGTACGATATCCGGAATCTCCTTGCGGAGCTTTCCGACAATATCGATCAGTTCCTGTTTGGAAGTACGGCGGCCCATTCTCTTAAGAATTCGGTCCGATGCGTGCTGGATCGGAATATCCAGATAATGACAGATCTTCTTCTCATCACGAATGGTTTCAATCAGTTCATCGTAAATCTCCTCCGGATAACAGTAAAGGATGCGGATCCAACGGATACCTCTGATCTCACAGAGCTTCTTTAAAAGAATGTGAAGAGATTTTTTGCCGTAAAGATCCTTTCCGTAAACGGTGGTCTCCTGTGCTACCAGGATCAGCTCTTTCACTCCCTGTTCAGCCATATCCTCTGCCTGGGCAATGAGGCGCTCCATTGGGACGCTTCGAAATTTACCTCTGAGCTTCGGGATGATACAGTAGGTACAGTGCTTGTCGCAGCCTTCCGCGATCTTCAGGTAGCCGAAATGTCCACCTGTTGTAAGGACACGTTTGCTTCCTGTATCCGGCAGATAATCAATATCACGGAATTCTTCGAAATGATTTCCGGCTACTGCTTCTTCCAGAGCCTTTACGATGTCGCCGTAGGATGTAGTCCCAAGAACAGCATCGACCTCCGGAACCTCCTCAATGATCTCTTTCTGGTATCGCTGTGCCATACAGCCGGTAACGATCAGTGCATGGCAGCTTCCTGTTTTTTTGTACTCTGCCATTTCAAGAATGGTTTCCACACTCTCTTCCTTGGCATCCTTGATAAAACAGCAGGTATTGATCACGATTGCATCTGCCTGCGTTTCATCGTCTGTGATCTCATGACCTCCGGCTGTAAGAAGTCCCAGCATTTCTTCGGAATCCGCCAGGTTCTTGTCACAGCCAAGAGAGATGAATAATATTTTCATAAAATTACTCCGCTTCCGTCTGAGCTGCTTCTGCAGTCTCAGTGCCTTCTGCGGTCTCGCCCTCTGCTGCCTCAAGAGCCTCCTTCTCAGCTTCAAGAGCCTCCAGCTCTTCCTCTTCTTCCTGTCCGGGAAGGATCTTTACCTTACCCTTGTAGAGCTCATCAATGGCAACAGAAAGCGGTTTCTTTCCTGCTGCACCCGGTACAAGCGGCTCTGCTCCTGCGATCAGCTGGCGGGCACGTTTGCTAGCTGCAAGTACAAGAGAATAACGGCTGTTCAGCACGAGAGCCTCATCGTCGTCCTCGTTGTTTGTGTTGATAGCCTCAATTAATTCTGAATAAGATGGATGTATCATATCTTTTCTCCCTTCTGTAACGGCAGGGCCGTATTTAACTTATTAATTGGTATTTATAAAAAAGCTTCCGCTTCTTTCTGGATCCTGGATACAAAATCATGATTCCTGGATGTACGCATGCGCTCACACCGGATGGTCTCATGAAGTGTATCAACACATTCCTCCAGATCATCATTGATCAGGAGATAATCATATTTATCCATTCCTCTGGATTCTTCAACCGCTCTTCTGAGACGCCCGTTGATCACATCCAGAGTCTCTGTTCCGCGACCTACCAGACGGTTCTTAAGCTCCTCCATAGACGGCGGACATACAAATACCAGCAGTGTATCCGGAAACTTCTCACGGATCTTCATGGCACCCTGGATCTCAATCTCAAGAATCACATCTTTCCCTGCGGAAAGCTGCTCCTCCACATATTTGCGGGGTGTGCCATAATAATTCTCCACATACTGTGCATACTCGATCAGTCCGTCTTCCCGGATCAGCTGTTCAAATTCTTCTTTTGTGCGGAAGAAATAAGCCTCTCCGTCCTTCTCGCCCGGTCTTGGATTTCTGGTAGTAACAGAAACAGATAATGCATAATTGTCATATTTTTCCATCAGACGTTTCATGACAGTACCTTTTCCGGAACCGGAAAATCCCGAAACAACAACTAAAATTCCCTTACTCATTTCCTTCCTCCCTCGTTTCTTCTCCATACGCTTCCGAAAATCTCCTGGCAATGGTTTCCGGCTGCAGAGCGGAAAGGACAAGATAATCATCGGAAGTAACGATCACTGCTTTTGTTTTTCTTCCCTGTGTGGCATCGATCAGAGTTCGGGTTCCCTTGACACTCTGTATCATGCGCTTTACAGGAGCGGCATCCGGACTTACCACAGCCACGATCTTGCGTGAATTGACAACATTTCCAAAGCCTACATTAATGAGTTTCGCCATTTACGCTCTCCCTTTCTGTCTGTGTACAGCCTGTTTCCTGTCCGGTTACTCGATATTCTGGATCTGCTCACGAATCTTCTCGATCTCTGTCTTCAGATCGATAGCCGCGTTAGATACGGTAAGATCATTGGATTTAGACAGGATGGTGTTCGCCTCACGGTTCATCTCCTGTGCCATGAAATCCATCTTACGTCCCACGCCCTCGTTCTCATCCAGGATCTTTCTCATTCCGTGGATGTGGCTTCGAAGACGTACCGTCTCCTCATCATTGCAGATCTTATCTGAAAAAAGTATCACCTCTGCGGCGATCCTGGAATCATCGATCTGGTTATCTTCAAGAAGCTCATGCATCTTGGTTTCCAGTTTCTCCCGATAAGCCTTCACTACTTCCGGAGAACGTTTTTCCACTACATCGACCTTTGCTTCCAGTCCGTCCAGCTTCCCAAGAAGATCCTGTTTCAGATTAGCGCCCTCACGCTGGCGGGTCTCCACAAATTTCCGACAGGCCTCATGAAGCGGACCCTCCAGAAAATTCCAGAGTTCTTCCTCATCCGGAGCCTGCTCTTCCATTGTAAACACATCCGGATATCTGGAAAGTGTGGAAACACGGATATCATTCTCAATCCCCAGTTCCTCACTCATCTGGTTCAAATAGCCCAGATATTCCCTTGCCAGCTCTGCATTGTACTTCAGAGCCATTCCGCCCATTGTATAGTCTTCGTAGGTGATGAACACATCAACTTTGCCGCGGCGGATATAAGTCTTCATCACATTTCGGATCTCTCCCTCAAAATAGCTGAGTCTTTTCGGCATTTTGATGTTCAGATCCAGATATCTGTGATTGACGGATTTCAGTTCAACAGAAACCTTACGTTCTCTGGAAACTGCTTCTGCCCTGCCAAAGCCGGTCATACTTTTTATCATGTTATCCTCCAATACTGCCTCTTAAGTTTATCAGCTGCTGATAAATGCAGCCAATGATTGCATACGGATTTATTATAGTTCATTCCAAAACCCTAGTCAAACTCTTTTTTTACTGTTATAATGATCGATGTTGAAATGAGTTGCTGTGAACGGAGTGAACAGCAACTGAAATGGAGGTAAAATCATGGCATTTGACGGAATTACAGTTTCTGCTCTCGTGGCAGAGATTGATGATAATTTAAAAGGCGGACGTATCAATAAAATCGCCCAGCCGGAAAACGATGAACTTTTGATCACAGGAAAAGGCGCAAATGGACAGAAACGTCTTCTCTTAAGTGCAAGCGCATCCCTTCCTCTGATCTATTTTACAGATAAGAACCGTATCAGTCCTTTAACTGCACCGAACTTCTGCATGCTTCTTCGAAAGCATATCAGAAGCGCCCGAATCCTGGATGTAAAACAGCCGGGAATGGAGCGTGTGGTGGAATTTGAGCTGGAGCATCTCAATGAACTTGGCGACCCCTGCCGGAAGCGCCTGATCATGGAGCTGATGGGCAAACACAGCAACATCATCTTCTGCGATGAAAAAGGCATGATCCTGGACAGTATCAAACATGTCTCTTCCCATATGAGTTCTGTCCGTGAAGTCCTTCCAGGAAGAGAATATTTCATTCCAAATACCCGAGATAAAGAAAATCCGCTGACAGTTTCCGAGGAAGAATTTACCGGACATATCTGCAAAAAACCGGTAAACATTTCCAAAGCGCTTTATACTTCCCTCACCGGTATGAGCCCGGTAATGGCTGAGGAGATCTGCTACCGTGCATCCATTGACGGAAGCGATGCAGCGCAGTCCCTGGATGAGACAGCCTGCACCCATCTTTATCATACCTTTCTCCGTCTTATTGAGCAGATCCGGAACAGAGAATTCACCCCGAATATTGTCTACCGCGGAGATGAGCCTGTGGAATACGGTGTCTTTCCTTATCAGCAGTTTGGCAGTGAATACCGCAGTGAAACCTTTGACAGTGTTTCTGTTATGCTGGAGACCTATTATGCTACCAAGAGTCTGTTGACACGCATCCACCAGAAATCCTCCGATCTTCGCCGTGTAGTACAGACCGCCCTGGAACGTAACCGAAAAAAATACAACATCCAGAAAAAGCAGTTGAATGATACTTCAAAAAAAGATAAATTCAAGGTCTACGGTGAACTGATCAACACCTATGGATACGGGCTTGAAGAAGGCTGCAGATCCTTTAAGGCACTGAACTATTACACCAACGAGGAAATCACTATCCCTCTTGACCCGACATTGACACCGGCACAGAATTCCAAGAAATATTTTGATAAATACGGAAAGCTGAAGCGTACAGAGGAAGCCGTCACCGAACAGATCGCAGATACGGAAAGTGAGATTTCTCATCTGGAATCTATCTCCAATGCTCTGGATATCGCCAGATCCGAAAGTGACCTTTCCCAGATCAAGGAAGAGCTCACTGAGTACGGCTATATCAAACGTCACTACACTAACAAAAAAGGCCAGAAAGCCCAGCCGAAATCCAAACCGCTCCACTACATATCCAGTGACGGTTTTGATATCTATGTGGGAAAAAACAATTTCCAGAATGATGAGCTGACTTTCAAGTTTGCAACCGGAAATGACTGGTGGTTCCATGCAAAGAAGATGGCTGGTTCCCATGTGATCGTCCGCACCAAAGATGGTGAACTTCCGGACCGTACCTTTGAAGAAGCAGGACGCCTGGCAGCCTGGTACTCTAAAGGACACTCTGCTCCCAAGGTAGAGATCGATTATATCCAGAAAAAGCATGTGAAAAAACCTGCCGGTGCGAAACCCGGTTTCGTTGTTTATTACACCAATTATTCTCTCATGGCTTCTCCGGATATTTCGGATCTGAAGGAGGTTACAGAGTAATAACTATTCAATAAAAAACCTTCCTGTGTTCTCTTATTTCTTCAAGACCGGATACCTGTATCTCTGCAAGTATCTGTCCTGAGAAATTTTTCTGTAAACACAGGAAGGTTTTTTTTATTGAACATTCGCACTCCGCTTCGTTACATGCTCACGAACAAAAATCACAAAACGATTTTGTTCAGATCTCCAGTTTTTTCTTCACTGCCGGTGCAATAGACGTATCTGCTTTATGATATGGGATCAGTGTAGACTGCAGTGCATGGTACAGATCGGATTTTCCGGGCCATACGGTTCCTTTCAGATGATTCTGCTCATCCAGCTGATGAAACCAGGAGCCGTTTTCGTGATCCATGACCACTTCATCCAGGTACTTCATAAACGCAGCATAATCTTTCGCATATTTCTCCTTACCGGTCACCTGATAAAGAACTGCAGAGGTATTGATCGCTTCCGCAAGAGTCCAGTGCATACGGTCATGTACCACCGGTTTGCCATTCCAATCTGTCGTGTATACAATTCCCGGTGCACCATCTGCGTTCCAGCCGTCTTTTATTGCTGTTGTGTAAAGGTTTTCTGCTGCCTGAAGATATTTTTCCAGTTTTTCTTTCTCTTCTCCGCAGTTTGCAAGTGCCCACTGTGTGATCAGCCTTGCCCACTCGATTCCATGGCCCGGTGTTGCGCCGTATGGCTTGAACGGATCATCCGGACGGTCACGGTTGCAGTCAAGATCTGCCACCCATTCCCTCGTAAAATGTTCCGGGATCCTCCAGCTATTATCTTCTGCCCATCCAATTACATGATCAATGATCCTGCCTGCACGGATATGATATTTCTTATCTCCAATAACATCTCCGGCTGCCAGAAAAGCCTCTACCGTGTGCATATTGGCATTTAATCCACGGTAATCATCCAGCACGGTAAATTCCGTATTCCAGGTATCGCAGGCCAGTCCCTCCTCTTCATTCCAGAAATACTGATCATAAACAGCCAGAGCCTCCTCAAGAAGTTCCTCCGCCCCGGACCTTCCGGCTATCAGTGCGGAAGATGCAGCCAGGATCACAAATGCATGGGCATAACACTGTTTATTGGGCACAATATCTCCTTCCGGTGTTACACCTGCATACCAGCCACCGTTTTTTTCATCGTGAAGTTCTCCCTTAAGGCCTTTCAGCGCCGCATCCACAAGCTCTCCGCTTCCCTCGTGGCCAAGCATCAGACCCAGACTGTATACATGCGCCATACGACAGGTGATCCAGGTTTCCCGGTTTCTGTCCTTCCATGGTGTTCCGTCGTCCCCCAGATAATAGGAACCTCCATTCGGTGAAGGAAACCGATGTCCAAAATTCAAAAGATCCTCACAGGATGCTTTCAGGAATTCCCTATTTTCTTTTGTGCTAATCTCATATTTTCTGTTCATTTCAACCACCCCATCTACTTTTTTCTTTAGGATACCATTCTTTTTTGGGGACTTCAATTCCTTTGGATTCTTTTGACAGATTGACGAAAAAAGGAGAATGCCATATACGCATTCTCCTCATATTCAGACTTCTTAATTCCATTACCGTAACGGTCACAGATATCCTCATTAATCTTCAAAACAGGTGATCACATAACGGTCACTTTCTATGATCACATCAGAAACATTATCTCTGTCCCAGATCGCATCGCTGATGATATCTTTCAGCTTATCATCCATAACGATATTAAAATTCTCCTCGATCACCTGAAACGGAATTCCCTCATTCTTCTGTGCATACTCCATGATAAAATCAAGAATCTTCTCTTCCATACTTCAAAATCTGCCTTTCTGTAAATACTAACGTTTAATATATTACATCAGATTTCCGCAGATGTCCAGATATTTTCCATACATGTCCATGCGGTATTCCATAGGATATTACGCCAGTATACACACGCCCTTCATATTTCGCTCTATATCAGAATCTGGTATGCCGGTTCACATATTTTGCTTTATATTTTGAGTACACAATGGTCTGATCCTTGTAAAGGCCATAATACCCCGATGCCGCATAGCTGATAGATACTGCGATTAGATAGAAGGATACTCCCTTAAATCCAAACATTTCAAAAGCAATCAGGATCGAAGTGATCGGACAGTTGGTCACACCGCAGAAAACTGCTGCCATTCCGCAGGCTGCACAGATTGACGGAGAAATTCCCATGAGATTACCCATCACACAGCCAAAGGTGGCTCCGATGCAGAAAGAAGGTACGATCTCTCCCCCACGGAATCCTGCACGCATAGTCAGTGCAGTAAGCACCATTTTCCAGAAAAAGGCGAAAGTACCCGCCTGTCCGTTTTCCACCGCTTTTTCAATAAGCTCCGCACCAGCGCCCATATATTCATCTGTTCTCAGAATAAAGGTGACAACAATGACCAGGCAGGCACCCACTGCAACCCTGACATATTTATTCTTAAACCATCTGCCATAAAGTCCTGCTGCACCATTCAGGGCAATACAGAACATAATGCTGACAACTGCACAGCCCAGAGCGATCACTCCCATTTTCAGGCCAGTTTCCACAGTCAGTGCCGGAATATCTGTCACATGAAAACTTTCCGGCGTGACTCCCATTCCGGCTGCAAATCCGGAAGCGACCAGTGACGCGATCATACATGGCATCAGTGCCGCATAGTACATCACTCCCACACTAACCACTTCCAGCGCAAAAACTGCCGCTGCCATCGGTGTTCCAAACAATGCGGAAAACGCCGCGCTCATGCCGCACATGACAATTACATGACGGTCCTCCTCGTCCAGATGGATCCATCTTCCAAGCTGGTTGGCAATACTTCCTCCAAGCTGGATTGCTGCTCCCTCACGTCCCGCAGAACCACCGGTAAGATGAGTCAGTGCCGTTGTGATAAAGATCAGTGGTGCAGAAAGGATCGGCACATTATCTCTGGAACGCACGGTAGAAAGAACCTGATTGGTCCCTCCATCCTCTTTTCCAAGCTTCTCATACAAAAATACAATGACAAGACCGGATAACGGAAGCAAAAGAAAAATCCATTCATGAGCCTTCCGGTAACCGGTTACTGCCTTCAACGTAAAAGAAAACAGTGTGCTGGCAGCTCCTACGATACATCCTGTAATGACAGCAAGAACCAGCCACTTGATCAGATTTGACATATCCCGGCTGATTCTTGCACTGTAATAATATAAATGTTCCTTTAATCTTTTGTTATGATCTATCCCCATGTTCTTTCCCTTCTTTTCTTTACTGTCTGCATTATACTACATTTTTCCTCTCAGTAAAAGCAGGAAGAGAAAGCACTGTTATTTTTTCTTCCGGGAAATATGCCTGTGTATCAGGATCGAGAATACACTGATCATCACAAGAAGCACTGCGGAGAGCCAGAATGCCGGAGACTTCGGATTTTTGATATTTGCTCCAAATATTGTAGCGAGAATAACTCCCGGCAGCGTTCCAAGCATGCCACCTGCCATATAGGTTTCAAATGGGATCTTTTCAGCTCCGAGAAACAGACTCACAGCATCTCCCGGTAAAAAGTTCAATGTCCGCATAAAAAATGAAATATACAGGGAATTTCCGTTCTGGTAATCTACTACTGTTCTCAGCTTCGGATATTTAGATGTAAGACTTTCCACCATGGATGCACCTGAGAAGCGTCCCATCCAATATGGAAGTGCCAATGTGACTGCTCTTCCCAGAAAGTTCACCAGAAGTGCTGTTCCTGTAGAAAACAGATGCCCTACAGCAAGCTGCAGGATCGCAATTGGAAATATAAAAGAAACACTTTTCACTGCATAAAGCCCAAGCATAAGTAATGCAGCCTTAACAGGTTCCTCCGGTGTATAGCTTAAGATCCTTCTCACAGACAGATCCTCTCTATAACGGATACAGAAAAGGAGAAATACAAGAAAGAGCACCGCCGGCAGATATTTTCTGATGTTATCAATCATTTTTTTCATGGTCTGATCCCTCCGTTTTCAAAAAAAGAGCACCGGCACCTGTTTCCGGTACCGTGCTCTTTCATAAGTTCTGCTTTTTTAAGTTTCAGGATCAGCAGCCTTTCTTCGCTGCCCTTCTCTCCTGGTCTTCCTTCCACATCTCCTCTGCTACCGGCTTCCAGTTTTCAGCATACCGGTCACATTTCGCACAGAGATGCTCCGCACTCTCCGGTGACTGAAGATCTGTGGAATGTGCTCCGGATTTTTCTACCATTTCTCTCAGCTTCTGCGGATTTTCAAGCATCGGACATGGACGGTACATATTGTCATTGAACGGCTGTCCATCATGATATGCCATCATCATCGGAGACTGCAGTGCTTCCAGAAGTGTTTTTTCGCGGATATTGGAATCAGAATAGTGGATAAACACACATGGATCAATATCGCCGTTTGCATTGATATGCAGATAGCGACGGCCGCCTGCAATACATCCTCCCACAAACTCTGCATCATTCTGGAAATCCATGGCAAATAACGGCTTTGTTGCACGGTATCTGCGGATACGCTCATAAGTTTCTCTTCTCTGTTCAGGTGTTGGGAGCAGCTCCGGTGCAGCATCATTTCCAACTGGCATGTAATGGAAATACCAGATGAAATACGCTCCAAGATCGATCAGGCTGTCATAAAACTCCTCAGATGTAATGGATGCAAAATTCGCACTTGTGTAACATGCGGAGATACCAAAAACAAGCTTCTTTTCTCTGAGGAGATTAATTGCCCTGATAACCTTCTGGTATACACCATTTCCTCTTCTGCCATCTGTTGCAGTCTCAAATCCTTCCAGTGAAATCGCAGGAACAAAGTTTCCTACCCGAAGCATATCATTTGCAAAATCCTCATCGATCAGTGTTGCATTTGTGAAAGAAAGGAAGATACAGTCATTATGCTTCTCGCAAAGACGGATCAGATCTTTTTTTCTTACAAGAGGTTCTCCTCCTGTATAAATATACATATAAACACCAAGCTCTTTACCCTGGCGGATAATATCATCGATCTCATCATAAGTGAGGTTCAGCTTGTTTCCATACTCTGCTGCCCAGCATCCTGTACAGTGCAGATTACAGGCACTTGTAGGATCAAGAAGGATCGCCCACGGAATATTACAGCCATATTTTTTACGGCATTCATCCTGTCTCGGCCAGCCTGCAAGGTTTGCATTGATAAAGAAGTTTGCAGCCAGAGTTTTCATAACATGTGGATCAATATCAGTTACCAATCTATGAATAAACGGATAATACGGATGTTCCGGATTGGAAATGGCTTCGCGGATCATCGCTCTCTGTGTAGGAAATCCACCACCGGAAAATTTATCTGCCCAGTCCATGATCTTGATAAAATTCTTATCCGGATCTTTGTAAACATAGTTGAATGCCTGTTCAAGTCCGAATTTCTTAAGTGTATTCATTGCGCTCATACTATCTCTCCTTATTTCTCTCAATATGTAGATATGCAGATCCAGCCAAACGGACATCCTCATTCCGTCACACTGCATTTTGAGCAGCAAAGCCATCTCTCGGTCTTTGCCTGACTCATGGTGTTACTGTACGTTTTTTTCATTTGAATAACAATAGACAATATAATTGGTATGACCAAAAATTAGGCAAATCTGTTAAAATGCCTAAATATTATTAACATCTTCGCTAAATAACATTTGTTATTTTTGTGCATACTTACTGTTTTCATGATGTTTCTCCACAAAAAAACACCCTGGCAAAGGCAGAAAAAATATTCCGCCCTGCTTCGGGTGTTTTTAATATATCTTATTTCTTTACTACGATATTGATGATCTTCTTCGGTACGTAAATCTCTTTGATGATATTTCCGGAAATCTTATCTGCAACTGCCTTCTTTCCTTCGGCAATCGCATCTTCTTTGGAGATTTCTGCCGGAATACTGATAACAGCCTTGGTCTTGCCGTTAATCTGAACCGGAACCTCGATCTCATCATCCTTCATAAGCTCCTCATCGTGAGCCGGCCACTGTGCATGGAAAATGGAATCCTCATGACCAAGCTTCTCCCAGATCTCCTCTGCAATATGAGGAACAAATGGCGCAAGAAGAATGGTAACTGTCTCGATGGTTTCTTTGTCAACAGCACCGTCATTCTGCTTTGCGATAGCGATCAGCTTGTTTGTGTATTCCATAAATCCGGACACTACAGTATTCAGGCTGAATGCTTCAAGTCTGCTGGTGATATCATATACCATCTTATGACGAGTTTTCTCCATCTCCTTGGTAGCCGGGATATCTTTCTCAATGCTGTCAAGAGCCAGTGTCCAGAAACGTTTCAGGAATCTGGATACGCCATCGATTCCTCTGTCATCCCATTCTGCATCCAGTTCCGGCGGTCCTACGAACAGCTCATACATACGTAAGGAATCACATCCGTAATCATTTACAAGATCATCCGGTGAAATAACATTTCCTTTGGATTTACTCATCTTGATTCCGTTTTTACCTGTGATCATACCCTGGTTGAACAGCTTGACAAACGGCTCATCGAAATCAATAGCTCCGATATCATACAGGAACTTGGTGTAGAATCTGGAGTACAGAAGATGAAGAACAGCATGCTCTACACCACCGATATACATATCTACCGGCAGATATTTATCCGCTTTCTCTTTGGAAACCAGTTCTTTATTATTCTTACTATCTACATAACGGAGGAAATACCAGGAAGATCCTGCCCACTGAGGCATAGTGTTTGTCTCACGTTTTGCAGGAGCACCACAGCATGGGCATGTGGTATTTACCCACTCGTCAATAGCTGCAAGCGGTGACTCTCCGGTTCCTGTCGGCTGGTAGCTTTCTACCTCCGGAAGTCTTAACGGAAGCTGATCCTCCGGTACCGGTACCGCACCACATTTCGGGCAGTGTACGATCGGGATCGGCTCACCCCAGTAACGCTGACGGGAGAATACCCAGTCTCTCAGTTTATAGTTGACAGTCTTACGTCCGATGCCCAGCTTCTCGATGATATGCGGTGCTTCCTTCTTCAGTACGGAAGATTCCATTCCGTTCCACTCACCGGAATTGATCATGGTTCCGGAAGCCTCTGTGTAAGCTTCTGTCATATTCTGAATTTCTTTACCGTCTTTTGCGATAACCTGGATGATCGGAATATCAAATTTCTTTGCGAACTCAAAGTCACGGTCATCATGAGCAGGTACACACATGATAGCACCTGTACCATAATCAGCAAGTACATAGTCAGAAAGCCAGATCGGAAGCTTCTCACCGTTCAGCGGATTGATCGCATAAGTACCTGTGAACACACCGGTCTTCTCTTTATCCTGAAGACGGTCTACATTGGATTTCATGGAAGCATCAAAGATATATTTCTCTACAGCCTCTCTTGTCTCGTCTGTTGCAAGAGATTTTGCAAGAGCATGCTCCGGTGCAAGTACCATGAATGTTGCTCCGTGAAGAGTATCCGGTCTTGTTGTATAGACAGTGATCTTCTCTTCTCTTCCCTCAACCGGGAAATCGACCTCTGCGCCGTAGGATTTGCCGATCCAGTCTGTCTGCATCTTTTTAACCTTCTCCGGCCAGTCCAGTTTATCCAGATCACTTAAAAGTCTGTCTGCATATTTTGTGATGCGGAGCATCCACTGACGGAGGTTCTTTTTGGTAACCGGAGTACCACAACGCTCGCAGCATCCGTTTACAACCTCTTCGTTTGCAAGACCTGTCTTACAGGAAGGGCACCAGTTGATCGGGAACTCCTTCTCATATGCAAGACCCTCTTTGAACATTTTTACAAAGATCCACTGTGTCCATTTATAGAATTCCGGATCTGTTGTGTTAACCTCCATATCCCAGTCATAGATTGCTGCGATATCGTTGATCTGACGTTTGATATTTTTGATGTTTGCTGCTGTGGATACTGCCGGATGAACACCCATCTTGATGGCATAATTCTCAGCCGGGAGACCAAAAGCGTCCCATCCCATCGGGTGGATCAGGTAATAACCCTGGAGCATTTTATAGCGGCTCCATACATCAGAGATCACATAGCCTCTCCAGTGTCCTACATGAAGACCGTTTCCGGACGGATACGGGAACATATCCAGACAGTAGTATTTCGGTTTCTTGCCATCATTGACATTTACCGGCTTTTTCTCCCAGTTTGTGCGCCATTTCGCTTCGATGGCTCTATGGTTATAAGGTGCAGCCATTTTTTTATTCCTCCTGACAAATTACTCAGTATTAATACTTTAATGCTTTCACACACTGCTATTAATTTTAACTACTTATGATGTATTTGTCAAACAGAAATCCAAAAACAGCCCTTTTCCATCAAAATATACATGAACCTGCAATCCTGGCCTGGTTTAGTTGACGCTTCTTTTTTCACATGATATAATTTCCTGCATGTATTTTCCTATATTATACATACATATTTATCTTAGGAGGGAACGCATAAATGAAATCTTTTTATTCCTGGTACCGGAAGCATATTACCGGTGCGATCTTTACAGGACTGATCCTGGGTATTCTCACAGGGCTTTTCCTGGCCGGACGGTTTGAACCTGTCCTCACTGTGACCAGTCTGATCGGAAGTATCTACATGAACGCCCTGAACATGATGATCTTTCCCATGGTCTTCTGTTCCATTGTCATTGGGATCTGTTCCATCGGAAACGCACGTACTACCGGCAAGATCACTGCAGCATCCATGATCTATTTTCTCTGCACAACGGCACTTGCCAGCCTGTGCGGACTGATCATCCCGAGACTGATCCATCTCGGAGAGGGAGTCAAATTTGAGATGGCAACGGCAGACATTCAGGCTACAGAAATGAGCAGTATCCTTGATACCCTGAAAAACCTGATCCCTTCCAACCCAATCGCCGCATTTGCTGACGGAAACATGCTCCAGGTTCTGGTGTTTGCCCTGATCATCGGTTTCACACTGATCGCAGTCGGTGAAAAAGGAACTCCATTCCTGAATCTGATTGATTCCGTCAATGAAGTATGCCTGAAGATCATCACAACCATCATGTACTTTACACCCATCGGTGTTTTCTGTACCATCGTACCGGTTGTGGAAGCCAACGGAACTGAAACGATCATTTCCCTTGCAACACAGCTTGTTATTCTGTATGTGGCATTCTTTGGCTTCGCTATTGTAGTGTACGGTCTCTCTGTAAAGCTGATCGGCAAACAGAGTCCGCTGAAATTCCTGAAAGCGATCCTGCCGGCAGCACTGAACGCCTTCGGAACCTGCTCAAGCTCCGCAACCATTCCATTAAGCAAGCAGTGTATGGAAGAAGAAATGGGCGTATCCAACCAGATCACCAGCATCGCCATTCCTCTTGGTGCTACCGTTAATATGGATGCTGTATCTATCCTGATGTCCTTTATGATCATGTTCTTTGCAAACGCCTGCGGAATCCATGTAAGTATTCCTCTTATGATCATTATCCTTCTTGCAAACGTACTGCTTTCCGTTGGTACTCCAGGTGTTCCCGGTGGTGCTATCGCATCTTTCGCAGCACTGGCAACTATGGCCGGACTTCCTGCCGGGGTTCTTGGTGTTTATATCAGCATCAATACCCTCTGTGATATGGGCGCCACCTGTGTCAATGTTATCGGTGACATGGCATGCTGCTCTGTACTGAAAAATGTTATCAAGATTGAGGAAGAAGCATAAACAGATTTTTCTGAAGTGTTATTTAAACAAAGCACAAATTACTTTACATAATATATTTTATGTAAATCAATAGCAGAAAAGCCGTAAGATATATGTTTAAGAAACTTTCACATATACTTACGGCTTTTCTGTTTATCAACTGTTCACATCCTATATTCTTTATAATGTCTAACGTAAATGATGTAACACAGAAATTTATATTTCATTTTGCTGACTTTATTTTTTCAGAACACGGTAATTTTCTTCTCTATCGTAATCCTTATGGATTCCATCGTCTTCATATAAGGTATACTCCGCACCTTCATATCCGAGAAGCTGCATATTTTTTGTATCCAGAGCTGCCACACATTCCGCTGCTTCTGCAACCGGAATACATTTCCCCTTCCGGATAAACAGCGGGATCTCATTCAGTGCCACTTCCACATAATGTACACCTTTTTCCAGGATCTCCTCTGCAATGGTTCCGTCCGGAAGGAATTTCACAAATTTCATCTCCTCCGGAAGATATACATAACGGCCTCTTGCGTTCTGTTCATAAACCGGAGCGATCATGATCTCATTTCCAAGGAGCAGCTGATCCTCCACATGTACGGCAATCTTATCCTCCGGGTAAACAAAGCCTAACGGCCGGAAATACATATCATCGTTCAGAGCAGCCTTCATATATTCACTGTAAAGATATGGAATAAGACGATATCTTACACCGATCACATGGCGGAAATCCTCCACATTTTCGAACTGGTAGCATTCTTGCTCTCTGGTACCAATCGCTGTATGATCACGCATCAGCGGTGTGAATACTCCAAGTGCCAGGAAACGAAGCAGCAGTTCTCTTGTTGTATCAGCGCCAAATCCGCCCAGATCTGCTCCCGCATACAGGAAACCACACATATTCAGAGATGGCATCATCTTCAGGTTCAAAAGGATATGAGCCCACCAAGATTTATTATCGCCGGTCCAGATTCCTCCGTAGCGATGCATACCAATATAAGATGATCTGGAAAACATCAGAAAACGTTTTTCCGGATCGATCCGTTCAAAAGCCTCCCCTGCTGCTCTGGTCATATTGTAGCCAAACAGGTTATGGACTTTGTCATGGCGGATCTTTCTGCCATCCACATTATGGTAAAATCTCCGATAATCTTCAGGATTGTTTGCTGCATTGCGAAGTGCGCTCTGCATATTCCAGATATGGATCTTTCCTTCCGTATCTTTTGCAAATTCTCCTGCAAGCTCTTTGACCTCTTTCATTCCCTCTGTGGAATAGAAGATCGCCGGCTCATTCATATCGTTCCAGAAACCGTCGATTCCCTTCTCGATCAGGAAACGGTATTTGTCACCGAACCATTTTCTGGCATCTTTGTTCAATACATCCGGAAAATGAGTATCCCCCGGCCATACAGCAGCTACAAAATCACTGCCGTCCTCTCTCTGGCAGAAGTAGCGGTTTTTGACACCCTCCTCATAAACATCGTATCCCGGCTCTACCTTGACGCCGGCATCGATGATCGGGATCAGACGGATATCCTGATTTTTCAGTTCCTTTACGAATTCCGGAAAATCCTGAAAATTCTCTTCACTTAATGTAAAGTCCTTATAAGACTGCATATAATCGATATCCATATAGATCATATCAATGGGAATATGATTTTCACGATATCCGGCTGCAACCTTCCGGAAATCCTCTTTTGTAGTATAGCCCCATCTGCTCTGACCAAATCCAAAGGCAAATTTCGGCGGGATATAGCTTCTTCCGATCACATGCCGGAACTGCTTTACAATATCATAGGGACTCTCCCCTTCGATCACATAAAGCTTCAGGTCTGCATTTTCGCAGGTCACCTTCATGGTATCCATTCTGGTATAGCCAATGTCAAAGGTGATCGCTGCCGGATAGTCAAAAAACATTCCAAAGGTTTCTTTTCCGGACACAATAATGAGATTATGTGCACCGTACAGGGAATGTTTATCCTCGGTATGCTCCGGATCATCGGTACAGTTACTGGTGTAAATAAATCCTCTCTTGTTGATACCGCGGTTGGATTCTCCCAGTCCATAAATGATATCCTCTTCATCCATGATATAAGTAAAAGAAAAACCGTCTTCTGCACAGATTTCTCCATACCCTGGTTTTCCCTCTTCTGTCTCAATGTTTTCTGTCAGTGCCTCAGTCTCAAAGGGCTCTCCATATACATATTTTTTTATCATTTTTCCCTCTCCTGTTACAGCTTTCTGTAAAGAACAAATGCCTCATAAGGTTTCATGAGCACTTTCTTTTCAAAATCCTTTCTTCCAAGATTTGTGATCAGACATTCTGCATTTTTCTGAAATTCTTCCGGAATTTCCATTTCTGCCACATGCTCACTGAAATTGCAGACTGTGAGAAGCTTCTCTCCCTCAAGGGTTCTGGTATATGCAAAAATCTGATCATGATCTCTGTAAAGTGCCTCGAAAGCACCGTAAACGATCACCGGTTTTTCTTTTCTTAAACGGATAAGCTTCTGATAATAATGGAAAATAGAATCCGGGTCTGAAAGCTGCTGCTTCGCATTGATCTCCTTATAATTGGAGTTTACCCTGATCCATGGCGTTCCCTCCGTAAAGCCGGCCTGATGAGAATCCTCCCACTGCATTGGTGTTCTGGCATTGTCACGTCCTCTCAGCATCAGGCACTTCATCATGTATTCCGGTGTATAAATACCTGCTTCTGTATATTCATGGAAATACTGAATGCTCTCGATATCACGATAATCCTTAAGCTCTGTAAAATAAGCATTGGTCATTCCAAGCTCTTCTCCCTGATAAACATAAGGAGTTCCCTGCATCATATGAAGACAGGTTGCCAGCATCTTGGCTGAAGTTTCCCTGTATGCCGGATTATCATTTCCAAATCTGGAAACACTTCTTGGCTGGTCATGATTTCCAAGAAACAGACTGTTCCATGCTTTTCCCGCAAGCTCTTCCTGCCATTTGATCATAACCTTTTTAAATTCCTGGAAATCGTATTTCTCAGTAGTCCATTTGCCATGTTCTGATCCCTGTCCCTCTACATGCTCAAACTGAAATACCATGTTCAGCTCATTCCTGTCCTCACCTGCATATTTCTGTGCCTCTTCGATAGTCACACCGGAGGTTTCTCCAACTGTCATCACATCATATCGGGATAAAACTTCTCTGTTCATTTCCTGAAGAAACTCATGGATCCTCGGGCCATGGACGCAGTAAGGACCGAAATCACCGTATAATCCTCCGTTCATTTCTCCATCCGGATATGACTGATCCTTGGAGATCATGCTGATCACGTCCATTCGGAAACCGTCGATTCCTTTTTCACACCAGAAATTCATCATATCATAAACTTCCTGACGGACCTTTTCATTTTCCCAGTTCAGATCCGGCTGTTTTCTGGAAAACAGGTGAAGATAATACATCTCTGTCTGAGGATCATACTCCCATGCAGGTCCTCCGAATACACTTCCCCAGTTATTCGGTTCTTTTCCATTCACCGGCTCTCTCCAGATATAGTAATCCCTGTAAGGATTATCTTTGGATTTCCTGCTTTCAATAAACCAGTTGTGTTCGTCGGAAGTATGGTTTACGACCAGATCCATGAGGATCTTAATGCCCCGTTTATGCGCTTCTTCAAGAAGTTTTTCATAATCCTCCATGGTTCCATATTCTTTATAGATCCTACGATAATCGGAAATATCATAGCCATTGTCGTCCTGCGGAGATTCCAGCATGGGTGAGATCCAGAGAACATTTACTCCCAGTTCTTTCAGATAGTCCAGTTTTTCTATAATCCCGGGAATATCACCAATTCCGTCTCCGTTGCTGTCCTTAAAACTTCTCGGGTAGATCTGATATACCACGCTTTCTTTCCACCAGCTTTTTTTCATGATAAATGGCCTCCTTTTTCTGTTGATTCTGAAATCAGCATATCCTATTCACCCTTTAAAATCAACAGGTTTCTCGTGAAACTTAAATTACTGCCAAACTTTTCTGTTTTTTTTATGCAGTTTTAACAATAAAGCACTGCTGTCCGGCGAAAGAATTCCCACCACATTCCGGAAAGGCGCCAGGAAAAGTCATCACAACATAAAAAAAGAGATCCTGCTACTCTTTTACAGAATCTCTCTTTACAAGCCAGACAGGGCTTTTTACATTTTTTTCAGCAGGTTCCTTTCCCTCTGCCATAAGAAGCAGCTTCCGCAGGGCCAGAACTGCTTTCTGATGAATATCCTGATGAATAGTGGTCAGCTTTGGCCTGACGATCTGCGCATAAAAATTATCATCAAAGCCGGTAATGGAAATCTGATCCGGAATCCGGATTCCCTTGTCTGTAAAAAAATTGATGGCCTCCACAGCTGTGTAATCCGAAGAAAATGCCAGTGCTTTTGTCTCCAGAAAATGAGGCAGCAGCTCTTCATATTTTTTCAGTCTGCGCCGGGGTTCCTGGGGAACCACCACATAGCGGGAGCGGCTGCAGAAGCCGCCATTTTTTTCCATAGCCTGTTTGAATCCAAGCCATCTGGCATAATCACTGTCCTGCTCTGTTTCCGCAACAAAAAGTGCCCGGTGGTATCCACAGGAATACAGATATTCCCCGATCTGATATCCGCCGGAATAATCATCCACTCCTACATTCTGAAAGCTATATCCGCCCTTCGGATAGGCATCGATCAATACCATTTTTTTATTCAGCTTTCTGGAAAGCTGGTGATACTGTTCTTCATTATACCCTATAATGATAAGACCTTCCACATTCCAACGGGATGCCATATCTACCACATTATCGATCCGTTCACCGCCAATGAGCATAATATAATAGCCTCTGTTTTCTGCTTCGACCTGCAGCGTTCCTGTGATCTCTCCCACAAAAGAATCCTGCAGAGACTGCATACCATGAATGAAGGAAAAACCAAGAACCACTCCAATGATCCTTGAGCCGTGTCCTGATAGCATCACAGATCCCATGTGAGGAACATAATTCTGCTCCTTCAGGATCGCCGTGATCCGGTCAATGGTGCTCTGTGAAACCCGTTTTGTATTTCCATTGATCACATTAGATACGGTTGTACGACTGACACCTGCCATATCCGCGATATCCTGCAGCCTTATCATTTCATTGAATACTGCATCAGCTCATAATGAAGCTCACAGCCCTCATAGATTTCTGCCGGAAGTAATGCTCTGGCAACCACTTTCAGTTCCTCCTCCGGCTGATCCACACGCTTCAGATGTGCATAATCTCCGTCAATCTGTTCCACGATATAATCACATACTAACATTTTTTTGTCCTCTCTCTTTTCTTTTTGCTCATGCTTCAATAACCTGTATGAGCACAATTCGTTTCTCTGACTGCTTATTTTCAAATGCACCTAAAAACAGGCTACAGCAAATGCTGCAGCCTGTCAACTCTTTATTCTGCCTTAAAGGATCTCTCTGTTTATTCGTCAGCACTGTCAATCTTGCTTGCGCGTGCCGCGATCTCTTTCTCCTGGATATCATTAGGAGCCTGCTCATAGCGTGCAAATTCATAGGAGAAATCTCCGCTTCCACCGGTCATGGAACGAAGGACTGTGGAATAACCATAAATCTCAAGAAGCGGAACATCTGCCTCAATGATGGTATTTCCTTCGTGATCCGGATTCATTCCGAGAACACGACCACGTCTCTTGTTCAGATCTCCCATAACATCACCGGTATATTTATCCGGAACTGTAACCTTCATGGAGATGATCGGCTCAAGAAGTACAGGAGAAGCTTCCATAAAGCCCTTCTTGAAGGCAAGGATAGTTGCCATCTTAAATGCCATCTCAGAAGAATCTACCGGATGATAAGATCCATCGTAAAGGGTTGCCTTCACACCAACGACTGGATATGCAGCCAGAGGTCCCTTCAGAACACATTCCTGAAGTCCCTTCTCAACAGCCGGGAAGTAGTTCTTCGGAACTGCACCACCCACAACTACCTGCTCAAATACATAAGGTGTCTCCAGATCACCAGATGGCTCAAAGCGCATCTTAACGTGGCCATACTGTCCGTGTCCGCCGGACTGTTTCTTATGTTTGCCTTCCACATCTGAATTCTTACGAAGTGTTTCACGGAACGGAACCTTCGGTTTGGAAAGCTCCACATCCACTTTATAGCGCTCCTTCAGCTTGCTGACAACGATATCCAGATGCTGATCACCCATACCGTAGATCAGGCTCTGACGGTTTGCACTGTCATTGACAACCTTCAATGTTCTGTCCTCTGTCATCATCTTGGCAAGGGACTGTGCGATCTTATCCTCGTCACCCTTCTTCACTGCCTTAAATCTCTTGTATGTATATGGCGTGGAAAGTATAGCCTTTGGATAAAGGATCGGATTCGCCTTGGTTGCAAGGCTGTCACCGGTCTGTACACTGCCAAGCTTGGCGATGGCACCGATATCCCCTGCAAAAAGCTCCGGAACTTCGATCGGTTTGGAACCTTCCATGACATAAAGCTTGTTTACACGCTCCTCTGTTCCCTTCTCTACATTAAGAAGTGTATCATCGGATTTCAGCACACCGGAGCATACCTTGATCAGAGAATATTTACCAAGGAACGGATCCGCGATGGTCTTAAATACATAGGCAGATTTTGCCTTGGCAAAGTCATAATTGGCCTCAAAGATCTCGTTAGTCTTCTGTGCGATACCATTGCAGGAGCGTCCGCTTGGGCTTGGGAAGTAACCGCAGATATCATCCAGAAGGTTAGATACACCGCGAAGGTTCACCGGTGATCCCATGCATACCGGAACAATACTTCCATCCTGTACATTGGTTGCAATAGCTGCGGAAATCTCTGCTACGGAGAAGGTATCTCCCTCGAAATAACGGTCCATAAACTCTTCGCTTGTCTCTGCAACAGACTCCATCAGAGTTTCATGATATTTCTCAAGATATTCTGTCAGATAATCCGGAACCGGGCATTCTTCCTTGCCGGCCTTGTCAATATATCTTCTTCCTGCCTGCTTCACAACATTGACATAACCTACAAACTTACCATCCTCACGGATTGGGAAATGAAGAGGAGCGATTCTCTTGCCGTACAGCTCTGTCAGCTCTTCCACGACCTCACGATAGCTGACATCATCCACGTCCATATCTGTAACAAAGATCATTCGCGGAAGCTTATATTTCTCGCAGAGATTCCATGCTTTCTGTGTTCCTACCTGGACACCGGCCTTACCGGAAACAACGATGATCGCTGCATCTGCGGCGCTGACTGCCTCTTCAACTTCTCCCACAAAATCGAAGTATCCGGGAGTATCCAGTACATTTACCTTCATCTTGTCCCATGGTACCGGGATCAGAGAAGTTGTGATGGAAAAATGTCTCTTTATTTCTTCCTTGTCATAATCGCTGACAGTATTGCCATCCTCAACACGTCCGAGTCTGCTTGTCATACCTGCCAGATAAGCCATTGCCTCAGCCAGTGTTGTTTTGCCTGCGCCACCATGACCTAATAGGACTACATTTCTGATTCGGTCTGTTCTGAAAACGTCCATATGTAATACCTCCCTGTTTGTCTTACTTAATATGTTCACATTTTACTAAATTTCCATGCAAATTTCAAGTATTTTATTCAATTTTGACAACTTTTTTTCAGAAAGTTTTTCACATTATCGTCAATTAATACAGAACAGTCGTCTTTCTTTCAGAATTTCCGGTTTACATACTTTTTCACGGCATCCACAGAACGGTTCAGTACCAACTCTTCCGGAAAATCCAGTTTGGTCAGAAGGTCTCTGGCAAGATCAAACTCCCCGATCAGAAGGTCAAAATGGGCATCACTGTCCATAACCACAGGTACCCGATATTTTTTGCAGTATTCCAGCATGATGGTATCATTCTCCACTGCATTCTCACGGTTACAGTCAGGGTCCATGGAGTGGTTGTTCAGTTCCAGGACTTTACCGTATTCTCTGGCTCCCTGTACAAGCGCCTCATAATCGATATCGTATCTTCCGTCATCCGGATGTCCGATGATATTGACACACGGATTCTTCATAGCATTAAGATAGGCCTCCGTATTCTCCTGCCTGCTGCCTGGTCTGATGCATGGAACATGAAGACTTGCAATGACCACGTCCAGCTTCTCCAGGGTTTTCTGCTCAAGATCTACCGTTCCCGCCGCATCCAGGATATTTACCTCCGAACCCAGAAGCAGCTGGATCCCGTACATTTCACGGGGTACCACCTTTATATTCTGAAAATAAAACTTATGACAGGTTCCCGGCATTTTCGGTGCATGCTCTGTGATCCCCAGGAGTTCAAGACCTTTATCGGAAGCAGCCCTGGCCATCTCGCGAAGTGTGCAGTATGCATGTCCGCTGGCTACGGTGTGTGTGTGAAGATCCATTACTGACTGATATTTCATGCTAAATTCTCCTCTGTATCTTATATTGTTTTTTCTTATTATATTATACGTCCGAAATCTCTGATTTCTCAAGCCTTTTTCTATTGTTACTGTTCACTCCGTTCTCAGCAACACGCTTCGCGGAATATTACCAATGAACAGTAACTTTCTATTACTCTTCCCTATTCGCAAAACATTACGGTAAACAGCTATAAAAATGGCCTTCCTGTTTCCTCTAACATTTGTTGACATTTTTCACACTTTCTTTTACAATATAGCCGTGATTTACACTATTAAAGAATAAAAGTAAAAAGTAACCTGAAAGGACTCTGAAGTACTATGAAAACCATAGGTTTTATCGGCCTTGGACTGATCGGCGGCTCCATTGCCAAAACCATACGAAAATTTCACCCGGATTATCGCCTGATTGCCTTTGACAAAGACAGAAGCGCTCTGGCAGAGGCGGTCAGTTTAAACGTGATCAACGGGATCTGTGATATTGAAGATGAACAGTTATATAACTGTGATTATCTTTTTCTCTGTGCACCTGTAGAATTCAATGTGGAATACATGGAAAAGATCAAAGCTTCTCTTGGAGAGAACTGTATCCTCACAGATGTAGGCAGTGTAAAAAACGTTATCCACGAAAAAGTAACCGAGCTCGGACTTGAAGGACGCTTCATCGGCGGTCATCCAATGGCAGGCTCCGAACGCAGCGGTTTTTCCAATTCCAGTGATCATCTCCTGGAAAATGCTTACTATATCATCACTCCGGGAGGAGAAGTTGCTTTGGAAAAGATTTCTGATTTCACAGAACTGATCTCCTCTCTTGGTGCGATCCCCCTTGTTATCACTGCAGAAGAACATGATTTCATCACGGCAGGAGTCAGCCACCTTCCTCATATCGTAGCCTCCGCTCTTGTAAATCTTGTAAATCTTCTGGATAACGACGCCCAGTATATGAAAATGATCGCAGCCGGCGGTTTCCGTGATATCACACGTATTGCCTCCTCTTCACCAGTTATGTGGGAACAGATCTGTCTGGAAAATCAGAAAAACATTTCCACGGTTCTGGATGAATTTATCCGTATGCTGATCCAGATCCGCTGTTCCATTGACAACAAAGAAGCTGACAACATCTTTGACATGTTTGCAAGTTCCAAGGATTACCGTGACTCCATTGACATTATAGACAACAGCCTGATCCCCCGCTCCTATGTCCTTTATATTGATGTGGCAGATGAGGCCGGTGCCATTGCAACCATTGCAACCATCCTTGCAACAGAAAAGGTCAGCATCAAAAATATCGGTATTATCCACAACCGAGAATTTGAAGATGGCGTTCTGAAAATCGAATTTTATACAGACGCAGCTCTGGAGCAGGCTAAAGTGCTTCTTACAAAACGTAATTACAAGATCTGCGAACGCTGATATATAAACGGCAGCAGATATCCGATCTGCTGCCATGTATTTCAAAAATAACAATACAGGCAGGTACTAATATGGAAATCAAAAAAGCTAAGAAATTATCCGGTTCTCTCGCCATTCCCGGAGATAAATCCATTTCTCACAGAGCTGTCATGTTCGGCTCTCTTGCAGAAGGCACTACCAGGATCACAAATTTTCTGGAGGGCGCAGACTGTCTCTCAACTATTTCCTGTTTCCGGAAAATGGGTATTAACATTGAAAATACAGAAGGAGAGATCCTGGTCCACGGAAAAGGTCTCCATGGTCTCAGTGCTCCATCAGAGACTCTTGATGTCGGCAACAGCGGCACTACCACCCGTCTCATCTCCGGGATCCTTGCAGGACAGAACTTTGTATCAGAGCTTACCGGCGATGCTTCCATCCAGAAACGCCCTATGAAACGGATCATGACTCCGCTTTCCCAAATGGGTGCCGATATCATAAGTCTCAACGGAAACGGATGTGCACCGCTTAAGATCTCCGGAAGAAAGCTCCATGCCATCCACTACAATTCTCCGGTAGCATCTGCCCAGGTAAAATCCTGCGTACTTCTTGCCGGAATGTACTCTGACGGCATTACTCGTGTAACAGAACCGGTCCTTTCCAGAAATCACACGGAGATCATGCTGAATTACTTTGGCGCCGATGTAATCTCAAAAGGAACAACAGCATCCATCAAACCGGATCCATCTCTTTACGGACGTGAGCTCCTGGTTCCGGGGGATATCTCTTCTGCAGCTTATTTTATCGCAGCTGGTCTTCTTGTTCCCAACAGTGAGATCCTTCTGAAAAATGTGGGGATCAACCCGACCCGTGACGGCATCCTTCGTGTATGCAGGGCCATGGGAGCAGATATCACTCTTCTTAACAAGACCACAGAGGGCGAACCTACTGCCGATCTTCTGATCCGCTCCTCTGCTCTTCACGGAACCACAATAGAAGGTGCGATCATTCCTACTCTGATCGATGAACTTCCGATGATCGCCGTTATGGCAGCTTTTGCAGAAGGAACCACGGTTATCCGGGATGCACAGGAACTTCGTGTCAAAGAGTCCGACCGCATCCAGGTTATGACGGAAAATCTTCGGAAAATGGGCGCAGATATCCAGGCAACCGAAGATGGCATGATCATTCATGGTGGAAAAGCCCTTCATGGCGCAGAGATCGATTCTCATCTGGATCACCGTGTAGCTATGTCTTTTGCAGTAGCAGGACTGCTTTGTGAGGGAGCACTTTCCATCAAAAACGGAGAATGTGTCAACATCTCCTATCCGGAATTCTATTCCGATCTTTATAGTCTGGCAGAATAATTATCTTTTATCCAGACAGAGAGCATTTTCATGTATCACAACATCTGTTCCATCAGATGATAGTGCATAAAATGCTCTCTTTTTTTGTATTTCGTATAATTTTTATTTATTATGGATACTATAATCCCAAAACAAAACCATTTTTTTGATAAATTTTATTGCTTTTCCCACTTTCCAAATTCCTACTATTATGGTATTATTTTTTCGGAAAATAATTATTTCCAGAGAGGAGCAACGATTATGAAAATTTTGTTTTATGACACCAAGAGCTACGATAGGGATTTTTTTGAGAAGCTGCTTCCATCTTATCCAGGTATTGAAATTAAATTCATTGAAGCAAATATCCATGAAGAAACCGCAGCTCTTGCCCACGGCTACGATGCCATCTGTGCATTTGTAAATGCAGATCTCGGCGCACCGGTCATTGAGGAGCTTCACCGCCAGGGTGTAAAACTGATCCTGATGCGCTGTGCCGGATACAATAATGTTGATCTGGAAACTACAGCAAAATGTGGGATCCAGGTGGCACGTGTTCCCGGTTATTCTCCGGAAGCAGTTGCCGAACACGCCATGGCACTGGCCCTTACCGCCAACCGGCACACCCATAAGGCATATATCAAATGCCGTGAAAATAACTTTGCACTGAACGGTCTCATGGGTGTTAACTTTTATCAGAAAACTGCCGGCATCATCGGCACCGGAAAAATCGGTCAGGCAATGGCAAAAATCTGTCGCGGCTTTGGCATGAAAGTAATTGCTTATGATCTTTTCCCTAATAAAAATCTTGACTTTCTGGAGTATGTTTCACTGGACGAACTCCTTTCCACCAGTGATCTGATCAGTCTGCACTGTCCGATGACTCCGGAAACAGAGCATCTGATCAACTCCGAAACTATTGCAAAAATGAAAGATGGTGTGATCCTTGTAAATACCTCCAGAGGTGGACTGATCAAAACAGATGATCTGATCGCAGGTATCCGTGATCACAAATTCTTCGCTGTTGGTCTGGATGTTTACGAAGAAGAATCCGCATATGTATATGAAGACATGTCAAGCAGCATTCTTCCTACTTCCACGATCCAGCGTCTTCTGTCCTTCCCAAATGTGACCATGACCTCACATCAGGGATTCTTTACGGTAGAAGCACTGACCAATATTGCGGAGACAACCCTGGAAAACGCAAAAGCTTTTATGGATGGAGCTGAAATGAAGAATCTGGTCCACTGATCAGTCTCAGCCCTGACACGCAAAATCCCCCGGATACTGATCGTTTATCTGTATCCGGGGGTCTTATTTTGTTCTTTTGGTTTTAATAGATCTCGTCAAAAGACTGTCCGTCATCGTCTGTGTAATAAATGCGCTTTGCATCCTGAGTAAAGATCAGCTTCTGTTTCCCTGCATCATCAAGGCTGCACTGCTGATAGGTGACACCCTCCTCTACCGGAAGCATACTGTCTGCATTATCATAGTCTGCAGCAGTCAGATTGGAGGGTACATGGCCATACTCATAAATGTACTGGGCCACTTCATCTTTATCTGTATAAGTGCCATTTTCATCCAGTTTCTTTTTGCTCTGCGAGTCTGCTGCATCCGATGAAGCGGACCCATCTGTATCTCCTGATCCTGCAGCACCTTCAGAATCCTGCAGCTGCTCCAGGTCGCTTTCATCAGCTACTGCCATCTCACCATCACCATTCTGGTCCATGGCTTCCACTTCATCCTCACTCAGAGGTTCCAGGTCATCCTGAAAAGCGGATTCGTCATATTTTTCCTTATCTTTGCAGCCTCCCAGCATAACCGCCACCCCGGCAATCACCAGAATAAAATATCTGAACTTTTTCATGGATCAATCTCCTTTCATGGAATATCGTTCTCGTAAAAGTGAAATTTCTCTTTTCCATCCTTCATCATCATTTGGTGTCTCCAGAATAAAGGGGATTCCCTCAAGAGCCGGATGGCACACCACATTCACAAGTGCATCCAGGCCGATCTGACCTTCGCCGATCTTTGCATGACGATCCTTATGACTGCCCAGTCCATTTATACTGTCGTTAAGATGAACAGCCTTCAATCTGGAAAGGCCGATCACCTGGTCAAACTCATCAAGAACACCATCCAGATCATGTACAATGTCATAACCGCCATCCCATACATGACAGGTATCCAGACAAACACCCAGTTTATTATTTTTTTCCACCCTGTCAATGATATCACGAAGCTCCTGAAATGTCGCTCCTACTTCCGAGCCCTTGCCGGACATGGTTTCCAGAAGGACGATCGTACTCTGTTCTTCTGTAAGGACATCATTGAGGATTTCCGAAATTTTGGCAATTCCCGTCTCAGTTCCCTGTCCTACATGACTGCCCGGGTGAAAATTATAATAATTTCCCGGCGTATATTCCATACGTTTCAGGTCATCTGCCATAATCTCTCTTGCAAAATCTCTCAGATTTTCTTTTGCGGCACAAGCATTCATGGTATACGGTGCATGTGCCACCAGCTTTCCAAAATGATTTTCCCCGGAAAGCTTCAGAAATCTTTCCACATCTGCGGGATCGATCTCTTTTGCCTTGCCTCCTCTGGGATTGCGGGTAAAAAAAGCGAACGTATTTCCGCCGTTTTTCAGCATCTGACGTCCCATGGCGGCATAGCCTTTGGACGAACTTGTATGATTTCCGATATATAATACCATATCAGCACCATCTCCCTGTAGTTTATATTTCTGCCTTCTGGCCTAACTATTATATCAAAAACTTCTTTTTCTGAAAAGTCCGCGATTCTTTCTTTACAATACTTACCATTCTTTCTATAATAAAGATATCTTTACATATGAAGGAGAAAAAGAATGGCAAACGACAATCGAAGGCGGCCGCCTCATGGCCATGATCCGGAGCAGGCACGCAGAGAAGCCGCCCGAGCACGAGAAACACGTCAGAAGCAATCTGGTTCTGCATCCCGAAATTCCCGTTCACATTCCACTGGGACTCGCAGGAATGACATCAGCAAAAAATCCAGATATTACCAGGTACGCCGTCAGAAAATGTTTCTTGCAGCTGGCGGGATCCTGATCATACTTATTCTTGTGATCATTTTTTCCGCACGTGCATGCATTTCTTCCCGTAAAGCTGCAGAAGCCGCCGCACTGCAGAAGGCACAGGAAGAGGAGGCCGCAAAAAAGGCAAAAGAAGAAGCTGCTGCTGTGAAAGATCCCGTTTCACTGACACTCAGTGTAGTCGGTGACTGCACGTTGGGTACCGATGAGACCTTTGATTATGACACAAGTCTGAACGCATACTACGACAACAACGGCAAAGATTATTTCTTTAAAAATGTAAAAAGCATCTTTGAGGCAGATGACCTGACAATTGCCAATTTTGAAGGAACCCTCACCGATTCCGATGCCAGAGAAGATAAAACCTTTGCATTTAAAGCGCCTGCCGAATATGCTCAGATACTCACCAGCGGTTCCGTTGAAGCTGTAAACACCGCAAACAATCACAGCCATGATTACGGAGAGCAAAGCTACACGGATACTCTGACTGCTCTGGACAATGCAGACATTACACACTTCGGTTATGATGATACTGCAGTTATGGATATCAAAGGGGTCAAAGTTGGTCTTGTCGGAATTTATGAGCTGAACGACCACCTTGGACGTGAACAGCAGCTGAAAGATAACATCGCAAAGGTCAAAACAGATGGAGCAGAACTCATTGTTGTGATCTTCCACTGGGGCAATGAGACCGAAACAGTTCCTGATACCAATCAGATGACACTTGGCCGCCTTGCTATCGATGAAGGTGCAGATCTGGTATGCGGTCATCATCCGCATGTGCTCCAGGGAATCGAAACCTATAAAGGAAAAAACATCGTCTACAGTCTTGGTAATTTCTGCTTTGGAGGAAACAGCTCTCCAAGTGATATGGACACCATGATCTTCCAGCAGACCTTCACTATCACCTCAGAAGGCGTACAGGCTGATAACGTGACCAATATCATTCCCTGCTCTATTTCTTCCGCAGATGGCTACAACAACTACCAGCCAACTCCTGCATCCGGAGATGAGGCATCCAGGATCAAATCCAAGATAGAGGAACGCAGTGCTGCAATTCCGGCCGCGGATTCTTCATCCGCTACATCGGAAGGCTCTGACAGTGAAGAATAAATAGAATAACCCAAAAATAATATCCCAACAGATCCTGTGATAATGCATGTTTCCATGCTGCGATCCGTTGGGATATTATTTATATAAAAAGTAATTTTAAATCTTATTCGATCATCATGGCATCTCCAAAACTGAAGAAACGATATTTTTCCTTCACAGCTTCCTCGTAAGCAGCCATAATATGTTCTTTTCCGGCAAGGGCTGAAACCAACATCAGAAGCGTGGACTCCGGCAGATGGAAATTGGTGATCAGTCCATCGATAGCTTTGAATTTATAACCAGGATAGATAAAGATCTCTGTCCATCCGCTTCCGGCCTTCACGATTCCGTCCTCTCCGGTTGCGGACTCCAGGGTACGGCAGCTGGTAGTTCCCACAGAAATCACTCTTCCACCGTTTTTCTTTGTATCATTGATCAATTTTGCCTGATCTTCTTCCACAATATAAAACTCCGAGTGCATGTGGTGTTTTTCTACATCATCTACCTTTACCGGGCGGAAGGTTCCGAGACCTACATGTAAAGTTACATGTGCAATATTCACACCCTTCTCCTTTACCTTCTCAAGAAGCTCCGGCGTGAAGTGAAGGCCTGCGGTAGGTGCGGCAGCAGATCCCTCATTCTTTGCATATACAGTCTGATAACGGTTCTTATCCTTCAGCTTGTGGGTAATATACGGCGGCAGCGGCATCTCTCCCAACTGATCCAGGATTTCTTCGAAAATCCCCTCATAATGGAACTGGATCAAGCGGTTTCCCTCATCTACAATATCAATGATCTCACCCTTCAGGATACCGTCACCAAAAGTGATCTTTGCACCGGGACGTGCTTTTTTTCCCGGCTTTACAAGACACTCCCAGATATCATTTTCGCGGCGTTTCAGAAGCAGGATCTCGATCAGCGCTCCAGTCTCTTCCTTGTGACCATAAAGACGTGCCGGGATAACCTTGGTATCATTGATCACAAGGCAGTCTCCCTTATGCAGGTAATCCAGTATATCGGTAAAATGACGATGTTCAATACTTCCATCTTTCAGGGACAGATGCATCAGTCTGGAAGAGCTTCTGTCCTCCAGCGGATCCTGAGCGATCAGTTCCTGCGGCAGATCATAATAAAAATCTGATGTTTTCATAATTATTTTTCCACTTCCTCTTTCCACTGTTTGCGAAGCCTGCGGACCTCGTTCCACTCTTTGTTGGTCAGATCAGCCTTTGGTAAAAGATCCGGCCTCCATTTGGCTGTACGGATGATAGACTGCTCTCTTCTCCATTTATCCACATTGGCATGATGTCCGGAAAGCAGCACCTCCGGAACCTTTTTTCCATGCCATTCCTCCGGGCGGCTGTACTGGGGATACTCCAGAAGATTCCCGGAAAAGGATTCCGTCTCACCGGATTCCTGATTATTCAGAACACCTGGTACCATTCTGGAGATAGAATCCATCATGACCATAGCCGGAAGTTCTCCACCGGTAAGTACATAATCACCAATGGAAACATAGTCTGTTACGATTTCTTCCAGAACGCGCTCATCAATTCCCTCATAATGACCACAGAGGAAAACCAGGTCTTCTTCAAGGGCAAACTCTTTTGCCATATCCTGATTGAAGGTTTTTCCCTGAGGAGTCAGAAAGATCACGCGGGGTTTCCTTCCAATACGTTCTGCAATGGATTCATAAGACAGATATACCGGCTCCGCCTGCATCAGCATTCCGGCTCCGCCGCCATAAGGATAATCATCTACCTTCTGGTGCTTATTGAATGCAAAATCCCGTATATTGATCGCTTCCAGTGATAACAGTCCCTTTGTAATGGCACGGCCTGTAATACTTGTATTCATTCCGTTCTCGATCATTTCCGGAAACAATGTAAGTACATGATAATTCATTTAAACAAGCCCTTTCATCAAATGTACAGTCATAGTATTTTTTTCAACATCCACATCAAGAACACAGTCATGGATCGCAGGAAGCAGGATTTCCTCGCCATCCGCACGATCTACAATATAAACATCATTAGCGCCGGTCTCCATCACATCACGGAGCACTCCGAATTTCTCCCCATTCTCCAGAAGTACTTCCATTCCGATGAGATCCGCCACATAATATTCGTCCTCGCCAAGCTCCTGTGCCTCTTCACGTGGGATCCAAAGCTCACGGCCCTTGTACATTTCAATATCATTGATGTTGTCAATGCCTTCAAACTTCAGGATCGCAAGATTTTTAAAAAACTTTACATTCTGAATATTCAGTCTGCGAAGCTCTTTTCCTGTATCCAGAAGCACATATTCAATATCAAGAAAACGCTCTGCGTCGTCCGTTGTTGGAAAAACTTTTACTTCACCACGGACGCCATGGGTCGTTGTAATAACTCCTACCTTTAATAAATCTTCCATTTTTGCTCCTTTTCAGAGTAAAAACAGGAGCCATGGAATCCACAGCTCCTGTCTCTTTTTCATTGCAGAATATCTACAATCACTTTTTTGCTGCTTTTTGAAGAAGCCGCCTTCACAACAGTACGGATTGCCTTGGCAATTCTGCCCTGTCTTCCGATAACCTTACCCATATCGGCTGGTCCGACCTTCAGTTCAACAACAATCGCGTCGTCTTTTTCAGTCTCAGTAACGACTACTTCATCCGGATTTTCAACAAGAGATTTTGCAATTACTTCTACAAGTTGTTTCATTACATACCTCCTTGCTCCTGCCTCATTGAGGCCACAGATCCAAATCTGTCAGGTATTATTTCTCGATTCCGGCAAGTTTAAGAAGCTTAGCAACTACCTCTGTAGGCTGAGCACCAGCTGCAAGCCATTTTTTAGCTGCCTCTTCATCGATTTTGTATACGCTTGGATCAAGATTCGGATCATATGTTCCGATCTCTGCGATGCATCTTCCGTCACGTTTGCAGCGGGAATCTGCTACTACGATTCTATAGAAAGGTGCTTTCTTCTGTCCCATTCTTCTTAATCTGATCTTAACTGCCATTTTTGTTTTCCTCCAATTATCTTTCTGAAAATTTATTGTTATTTATTAAAAGGGAAGCTTAAAGCCGCCTCTTTTTCCCATATTCATCTTGCCGCCTGTTAATCCCGGCATCTGTTTCATCATCTTCTTGCTCTGCTCAAACTGCTTCACAAGACGATTTACTTCTGTAATATCCACTCCGGCGCCTCTGGCGATACGGTTCTTGCGTGAGATGTTCAGAATGTTGGGGTTACTTCTCTCCTGAGGTGTCATGGAAAGAATGATGGACTTGGTACGGTCCATAGCCTTCTCATCAATCATACCCTCGATATCCTTCATCTTACCGCCCATTCCGGGAAGCATGTTCAGGATACTGGAAATACCACCCATCTTGTTCATCTGCTCCATGCTGGTAAGATAATCATTGAAGTCGAAGTCCATTTTCTTCAGCTTCTTCTGCATCTCCTGAGCCTGTTCCTGATCCACAGATGCTTCCACCTTTTCGATCAGACTCATTACATCGCCCATTCCAAGGATTCTGGAAGCCATACGCTCCGGATAAAACTGTTCCAGATCTGAAAGCTTCTCTCCCATACCAACATAGAAGATTGGTTTGCCGGTCACGGCTTTAATGGAAAGCGCAGCGCCGCCTCGTGTATCACCGTCCATCTTAGTCAGGATCACACCGTCAATGCCAACTTTATCAGAAAAATTCTGCGCCACATTTACCGCATCCTGTCCTGTCATGGCATCAACTACAAGCACTGTAGCATCTACATTCACATTCGCTTTGATATTCTCAAGCTCCTTCATCATATCCTCATCAATGTGAAGACGTCCTGCCGTATCGATGAGCACAACATTCTGCTGATTGGATTTCGCATGCTCGATAGCTGCTTTTGCAATATCCACGGGATTCTGCTTATCTCCCATGGAAAAGACCTCGACGCCCTGCTTCTCACCGTTTACCTGCAGCTGTGTGATCGCTGCCGGACGGTAAACATCACAGGCCACAAGCAGTGGTCTCTTTCCCTTGGATTTCAGTTTGCCTGCCAGCTTGGCAACCGTCGTTGTCTTACCTGCACCCTGAAGACCAACCATCATAAGAACGGTAAGATCCATTCCCGGTTTGATCGGAAGCTCTGTTGTCTCACTTCCCATCAGGTTGACCAGTTCATCATTTACGATCTTGATCACCATCTGTCCCGGATTCAGACCATTCATAACATCCTGTCCGATAGCCTTTTCCTGAACGGATTTCGTAAACTGCTTAACGACCTTAAAGTTAACATCCGCTTCCAGAAGCGCCATCTTAACTTCCTTCAGTGCCACCTTGACATCAGCCTCTGTGAGACGGCCCTTGCCCTTCAGCTTCTTAAATACATTCTGCAGTTTATCTGTTAAACTCTCAAATGCCATTGATCATAACTCCTCTAATATCACATTGGAAATCGCCGCAATATCTTCGGCGTGGTACTTGTCAGCCAGTTCATGGATCTTTATGACCTGACTACGGATGTTCAGGAATTTCTCGACCAGATGAAGCTTCTCTTCATATTCTTCCAACGTCCGATTGCACCGTCTGATCATATCATGTACACCCTGTCTGCTGATGCCAAGTTCCTCAGCAACCTCACTTAAGGAATAATCCTCAAATACCACACTGGTGTACACCTGCCGCTGCCTCTCTGTCAGAAGCTCTCCATAAAAATCAAATAAAAATGTCTGCTCTACAAATTTCTCCATCTGTAATCACCTTGGCTATCATACACGATTCCATCATACCTGTCAAGGGTTTTTGCTTTACAAATTTATTTTTTCCTGAATTTCACAAAAAAAGGCCGGAAAAACACTTTTCTGCTTATTTTTGCAGGCTTTTCCGACCTCTGTTATTCTATTTACTTCTTATTAATAAGCCTTATGCTTCGCTCAAAACATTTCCTTTGTCATTTTATCGATTTCCTGATCCACTGCCTCATATACACCTGGGATACATGAGAAATTCAGGCCATGGGTGGTACATGGGATAAAATAAAGCTTACCACAGTCTCTGCAAAGCTGATCTGTTGACTCTTCGATCATTTCCTGATTCCAGTCAAAGCGATCTACCTTACCGTTGTCGATACCACCCATAAATGTGATATCTTTTCCGTATTCTTTGATCAGCTTCGGAAGATCATTAACTGACATACAGCCCTGCCATACATCAATTCCCATCTCGATCATTGTCGGAACCAGTGTTGCACTGTAGCTGTCATTATGGTGGATGATCAGTTCAACACCATGATCATGGTAATATCCGTAAATACGTTTGTAAGAATCCATAAAGAACTCACGGAACATATCCACACTGATAAATGTAGACTTCTGTGTTCCCCAGTCATCATGATGGAAGATAACATCCGGTTTCATATATGTGCAGATCTGCTCTGCCCATTTCAGTTCCCACTCTGTAATATATTCGATCAGTTCATGCATGGCTTCCGGCTCTTCGTAGAAATTGATCATAGTATTCTGGATCTCACAGAGATAATGGCACATCTCAAAAACTCCAGGTGCGACCATTGCAGTAACCATGGTTTCATTCCGGTCAATTCCGGCAACTGTCTCCTGGCATTCTTTCCAGTCCTCTGCCGTGTAGTTGATGTCCGGTGCCTTTACATATTTTTTCCACTCTGCGACTTCCGGACATACCAGATGCTCCGGATCATGGAGCGGAAATGCTCCCGGTGTTCCTGCAGGCCAGGAATTATAATATCCCCATCCGCATTTTACTGTCGGTGCACCAGGTCCTTCCGGCATCATCGGATACTTCGTCTGATACGGAGTATTCAGAACAAATGTCAGTCCCTCATACTGTTTTACAAAACGATCTGGATTTCCTCCACGGATCACTTCCAGCATATTTTGTCTTTTTGTTAACATAAACGCACCTCCTCTACGTTATTATGCAGGAAAGCCTTTTTTCCGCACTTGTTTTGCCACACCCCAACATAAAAGGCTTGTTTCTGCACTTGTTTTTTCCTTATGATTCTATTATACTGTAAATCAAAAGAATCACAATTCCACATAATATGGCTATTATTCCTGTTTTTTCCTACAAAATATAGGAAGGAGGATTTTCCTTGAAACTCAGTGCAAAACTCATATGCTATCACCTGCAGAAATCATTTTCCATGCATACATCCAGGCTGGATACATTCCCCACCCTTTCCTGCCCTTCCCGCTTGGAAAAGAACACCTCTCTTCAGGATGGGCGTGTTTACCTTATCACAGATCCGGATTTTCAGCTCACTTTTCATCATCCCAAAAATATTCTGTTCCTGATGATTGGAAAAATCTATCAGAACTACGAATTAACTCAGCCAAACATGTGTATCATCCCTGAAGATATTCCAGTCAATATTGTCTTTAACAGGATTCAGGATATTTTTATCCTCTATGATCAGTGGAATCAGTCCCTGATGGATTCCCGTCTCCGGAACGCCTCTATCCAGGAGCTTCTGGATCTTACAGCTTCCGTTATTCCTAATCCAATAATGCTGATCGGTATGGATTTTACTATCATTGCCTCCAGAGACTGGAATCTAAGTGATCTTTCCAATTCTGTTTTGGGTTCCACTGAAAATTCCTGGGCCATTGTGGACAGCCTGAAGCAGGATCCTCATTACGAAGAGGCTTTTTATAAAACCGGATATTTTTATTATCCGGGAAATGGCCTTACTGCCCCTTCTCTTTGCGTAAATATCTCCAATAATGATAAAGCAGTATACAGGCTGATGTTTTCCGAAGGTGAGGTTCCTCTGGATGATACGTTTGGTTTTGTTCTGGAGTACCTTTCCCAGATGGTATCCCATGCACTTTCCACAGGTATCATGCACAGCCGGGATAAAGCTGTTCCTCTTCATCAGATTTTTATGTCCATTCTGACAGATCCCGGAGCTGATTATGTAAAAGTCAGTCAGCAGCTGACAAATGTGGGATGGCTTTCTTCCCATATGTATCAATGCATCCTGATCCAGACCGGACTGATCGACCAGAAAAATCTGACCCTTAATGCCATCTGTAACTATCTGGAAAATACAATTCCTGCCACCTGTGCCACGGAACATAAAGGCAATGCTGTGCTTTTTATCAATCTGGATCTCTGCACTCTGACTATCCATGAGATTTCCGATAAGATCGAGGGCTTTATCAAAAGCAGCATGTTAAGCGCCGGATACAGCCGGAAGATGCTTGGACATTTCAATTTCCACCGGCAATACACGCAGGCTTCTGTTACCCTGCAGGTTGGAAAACGCAAAAATCCCGCAGAAAGTATCCACTATTTTGACTCCATCGCTCTGCCTTATATTCTGGAACAGGCAACCAGAAAGCTTCCTGCTTACATGGTCTGTCACGAAAAGCTTCTGTCAATGAAATATAAGGATGAGGCAAAGCAATCTCATCTCTATGAAACACTGCGTTGTTTTCTGGAGCACAACCAGAACATTTCTCATACTGCCAGCGCTTTATTTATCCACAGAAGTACTCTTCTTTATCGTCTGGATAAGATCAAAGCTTTTCTGGATTCAGATCTTACAGACAGAAACGAGATCCTGTATCTGCTGCTTTCTTTTCATCTGATGGATATGGAAGAAGAAAACCGGAATGCAAGATCATAAAAAACGGAAACTCTCTTAAATATTTAGCGTTTTCCCAGCTGCCAAAATGCAACTGCACTGGCTGCCGCCACATTCAGTGAATCCACGCCGTGTGCCATTGGAATACATACTGTATAATCACAGTCCGCAATGGTCTCCGAAGCAAGGCCATCCCCCTCTGTCCCAAGAACTACTGCCAGTTTTTCTTCTGCCATCAGATGAGGATCATCAATACCAAAGGACTCCTCCCTAAGAGCCATGGCTGCCGTCTTAAATCCCATCGCTTTCAGAGACCGGATTCCTTCCGTTTTCCACTCTGTTATTTCATCAAAAAAAGTCCATGGTATCTGGAATACGGTTCCCATACTGACACGAATCGCACGGCGGTACAGTGGATTGCTGCACCCCGGTGTCAACAGCACCGCATCCATCCCAAGAGCCGCCGCAGAACGAAAGATCGCGCCTATGTTAGTAGGATTTACCACATTTTCCAGAACTGCAATCCTGCGGGCATTTTTGCACACATCGACTATATCAGGAAGCGCCGGCCGGCGCATTGCACAGAGCATTCCTCTTGTCAGCTTGAATCCGGTCAGCTGCGTCAAAACCTCAAATTCTGCCGTATAAACCGGAATGTCTCCACAACGACGGATCAGTTCTTTTGCCTCGCCCTCAACATGTTTATGTTCCACCAGAAAAGAAATCGGCTGGCACCCAGAATCCAACGCTCTCTCAATAACCTTCGGACTCTCCGCAATAAAAATCCCCTTCTCCGGTTCTGCCCGGTTCAAAAGCTGTATTTCCGAGATCCTGGCATATACATCCAGCTCCGGAGCGTTAAAATCTGTGATTTCTATGATGTTTGACATGATCATTTTCTCCTGTTCTGTCTTCTTGTTTTCATCCTGCTATTGTAACAGAATCTCTTTGCAAAAGAAAGCCAGGTGTTATATGTTTTCACCTGGCTTTGCTACTACTTGTAAAACAATTTATTTATATTCAGATCCTCACTTCCATCCACCGGATCATATCCCCAATCACTTCGTCTTTACAATACTCATTCAGGATCTCATGAAAAAGCCCGCCGTAAATCTTCATCTGCTTGTCTTTTGATCCTACTTCTTCAAAGAAATCATAGGTATCCTGTACACTTACCAGACCATCTTTCTCGCCGTGTGTCATAAGGACCGGATAATGGAACTCTGCTTTTTTCTCCTTGAACCAGTCAAGTCCATCGCAGATCGCATAGCATAAACCAGCTGTAAAGGACTGTTTATTGTATGGATCTTTTCCGTACCAGTCTACTACTTCCTGTACAGAGCATACGCCTGAACCCAGCTGATTGGCAAGGCGCATATGTACATCCATTTCTCCCGGCACACCACGTATCAGATTGCCGTTATCTGCGGTCAGCGCACCACTGGTAATGATTCCCCGGAGTTTTTTGTCCGGATATTTGGCCCCATACAGAGAAACCGTAAATCCTCCCATGCTGTGTCCAAGAAGAAATACCGGGATATCCGGATTTTCCTCAATTGCCATATCCACAACTACGTTGGTGTCGTCCAGAAGCTCATTGAAATCTGAATAAAAAGTCTCTTCACCTTCAGAACGTCCATGTCCTCTGTGATCAAAACGATAGGTTCCGATTCCCGCCTCATGAAGTTTTTCCGCAAAATAATCGTACCTGCCCTGATGCTCACAAAGTCCGTGGACAATCACGATCACAGCTTTATTGTCTGCTGCCGTTTCTTTTTTCAGATACAGTTTCGTTCCGTCAAACGATGTGATCATACTTTCACCCATAATAAAACCCTCCCTTTTCTTTCTGCGAGATACATATCCCCATTATATGTCTCACGCTATCTGATAGGTTTATCATATCATGAAATCTGTATTTTGATAACCCTTATTTGTAATTATCAGCAATTATATGTTTTTTACAAAAAGTAATAAAAAATAGGGGGGTGACATATTTTGTTCTCTGAACTATACTCATCTCAGTACAACGAGGTACCTCCGAGCGCAATCGATTTCGGACAGGATGTAGATGTAACCGAAGATGCCGAAGGAAATCATCGTGCCATCATCAAATTCGATGGTAAACTTCTTCCTTACGCTAAAAAGGGAAAATATCCATGGTAAGAAAAAAAGAAGAGGCTGTCAATAATCAGCCCCTTCTTTTTTCATTTCTTATTCTACCTCTTCCGGCTCCATGCTGAGCATATGGCCTTCCTGGTTTCCAATATCATATTTCTGTCCGTATTCCTTGAAATACTGGTAGTAGTCCGCACTGTTTGTGGGATAGATCTTGGAATCGTGAATATGAAGATCGGATCCTGTCTCTCCACTCTTCATAAGTGCCACCATAGCACTTGCACAGTGAGTTGCAATACGACAGAAACTGTTGAGGATATCACTGAATACCGTTCCCTCTTCCAGTCCGCATTTGCCCTGGCTCAGTCGCTCTGCGTGACGCATCTTCAGTACATCACAAAGTCCTGTGATCACAGCTCCGAGAGGCGCTACTCTCTGTGCCATTTCTTTATCGTCTTTCATGAAAGCATTGCAGGTTATATTGATATCCTCACGAACTGCCTCCATAACAACATTCAGCTCATCCCAGGCTTCCTGTGAAAAATTCGTATGGTTATCATGCATTTCATTAGACATATGAGCAATATAGGAAGCATGATCACCGATACGCTCAAAGTCATTGATCGTATGCAGATACAGTGAAGTCTGTCTTGTCTGTGCAGAATTCATCTCTCTCTTTGTCAGCTGGATCAGATACTCTCCAAGACGACTTTCATACTTGTCGATCAGATCCTCTTTTCGCTGAACCTTATCATACTTATCCTGCTGATAATCATTCAGAAGATTCATGGCTCTGTTGACATTCTTACGGAGCTTCTTGGACATTCCGTTCATTACACGGTGACACTGTGCGATGGCAAGGGCCGGGTAATTCAGAAGACGCTCTTCCAGGAGATCAAAGTCTGCCTCATCTTCCAGATCCTCTTTATTATCCTTCACAAGCCAGCATACCAGTTTCTCAATCTTCGGGATAAACGGGAACAGCACGATAACGGTTGCCAGACGGAAGACTGTGTTCAAAAGAGCGATTGCTACCGGTGTCATGGTCATATCCATAAATGTAAAATGTACAAATGCATTTGCCGTATAGAAGATCACAGACCAGAGGATCAGACCAAAGAGGTCATTGATCAGATATACAAGAGCAGTTCTTTTACCATTTTTATTGGCTCCAATCGCAGAAATCAGGACCGGACATGCAGCACCGACACCGATACCAAGAACGATCGGGAACGCACTTGCAAACGTCAGGATACCGGTTACAGACAGAGCCTGAAGCACACCGACCGTTGCAGATGCACTCTGCAGTACCGCAGTAAAAGCAATACCTACAAGAATACCTGCGATCGGATTGGAAAACATAGTCAGCATCTTGATGAACATCGGACTCTCACGCAATGGAGATACCGCACCACTCATCATCTGCATACCTGTCATCAGGATTGCAAAACCAAGCATGATATTTCCCACGTTCTTATGTAAGGTACGCTTACAGAACATACGGAAAATAATACCAACTACAGCCACAACAGCAGAAATCGTTGCTGTGGAAAGAACGCTGGCGATTCCATTGGATCCTTCAATATAAGAAAGACATAAGATCCAGCCAGTAATACTGGTTCCGATATTGGCTCCCATGATGATACCGATCGCCTGTTTCAGTTTCATCATACCGGAGTTTACAAAACCGATTACCATAACTGTCGTCGCAGAAGACGACTGGATCACACTGGTAACACCAGTACCAAGTGCAACACCCTTCAGCGGAGTATTGGTCATCTTATAAAGAAATGCTTCCAGCTTATTACCAGCTGCCAGCTTCAGACCATCGCCCATTAAGGACATTCCAAACAAAAATAATGATACTCCACATAACAAAGATAAGATCATTGAAAAAATTGCCATAATTTTCTCCTTTGTCATACTCGCTCCCTATAGGCATCTGCCAGGAGCCGTGTCATCCCGAAAATGCAACTTTACATTTCCTTAATCTGGATTTTTCTTATTTTTAACATTTTCCCATTTATTATGCCACATCAATTCCTATATTACAACAACAGATTTATCCTGGAAATAAAAAATTTCGAAGGCAGAGACTTGTATTCCAAAACTCTGCCTTCGTAATGAGTATTTTTGAGTGATTTTTCACAAAATTTTCTATTTTTCCAGGCGCATCAGCATATCATCCAAAATATCTTCCAAATACCCGCCCGTTGTTTTTTCCCCATCTTTTTTTATCTGGAGCATCGCTTCCAAATCTTCATCGGACAGACAGATGATCAGTTTTCCGCTTTCCCGGAGGCTTCCCCGTGCGGCCATTTTCGCATTTTTATCCGCTCCTTTTCTGGAAATAATGATCGCAACTTTACGGAGAGCTTTTTCGTACAGATATTTTTCTGTAGTGTAGATTTCCCTCTGGGTAATAGGCTTTTCATAGTTTTTAAACTCAAACACGATATACTTCGTAGAAAAATACTTACAGATCGTGTCAAAAAAATCCTGTGTTACCCCGTTTTTGATCTTACAGCACATGTCAAAGCGATACAGATTTTCTTCTGTTGTCTTCTGCTGCTCCCACAAAGTCAGATATTCTCCAAGGATATATTTCAGGATAGAAACACAAAGTTCCTCATATTTCTTGAAAGCTGCACTACCAGTCTCCAGCGCTTTTAACTGCGCTATATAGCTGTCAGCAACAGATTCCGGATCCGTATTCTCCACCTGGCTGATTTTCTCAAAAATAAAAGGCTCCGGTCTCTCCGGTTCTATGTTTTCCACCGAATAATTCAGGATTGAGATCAGTTCATTCTTCAGTTCCGGATAGTCCTCAAAGAGCCACAGCACATTTCGGATGTCCCAGACATATCCAAGCTTCGCCTCTTCGTACTTTCTCTTGGTCTCATCAGAGATTAGATTCGCCACTACACAGATATTTTGTAATGGCAGATCCTTTTTCTGATCTGACACTGCTTTTCCAGCCAGACGGCTATAACTCTGCAGCCGGTTAAGTGTAGCGATTTCTTTAGAATCACTGTACATTCTGGTCACAAAAACCCATTTCTCATCGCTTTGGAAAGAACCTCCTTTATATGTAAGGAATTCTTCAAAAAGCTGCTTAAAGCGGGCCGTATTTTCCCAGTTTTTCATTTGTACATCACCCTCTGAATTTATATAGGGTTCTGCGCAGAGATTGCGAACAATCTGTTCTGTCACTTTTATGTTCGGCGCATATATCAGGCTTCTGTACATCCGGCTTTTGTTTGGCACAGAACGTGGAAAATCTTCCGGAAATCCCTTTAATCTGGCTATTTCTTTGTGTGTGATCTTATGATAGACGCCATGGATACGGATCAGCGGCATTTTTCTCAGATTCAGACGAACCTGCCCGGATTCCCGATAACCGCCTTTTTCCCAACACAAAACGCTGTCGCCGGCATGCGAAGCATCGATCTTCTCTTTCGCAAAATCAATCCTGTAATACCAGGAATCCTGTGGATTCATTTCCACCCAGCCATCCAACAGGATACTGCTCTTATGGAACTGCACCGGCATGACCATATCCGAAGTATTCACTCTTTTTAAAACAATATATGCAAATTCTTCCCGCAGCGGAAATGCAGTAACCTCCGAACTCTGGATATTTTTATGCGTGATATGGTATCCATATTCTTGCAGCTGAAAAATGTGTTCCTTTATGAACCCTTTCCATAATTGCTTTTTCATAACAAAAAGAATGACCGGCGGCCGTCTTCTTTGCACCAGGGCCCAACTACGAAACACCTCTTCTTCTTTCGGCTGCGTCAGATCAAAAGCCCAGACATTACTGTCCGGAACTGTGGCAGGATCTATGGAAGAAAGGCTGCATACAGTTACATTTTGACTTATATTTTCTTGATAGATCTCTGTCACTTTCCTGTCCGGCTCATATGCTTTCAAAATCTCATAACCAGCATTTTTAAAACCCAGAGTCAGTGCACCGATACCGGCATTAAAGATCACTACTGTATTCTTCATATGTTTTTTCCTATCTTATTTTTTGTACTGTGACAGCAGCTCCAAAAGCTTATCACTGTTGATTAGTTTGTTATAATTGATCCCCACAAGCCAGGATATTTCCTGTACATTTCTGTAAAGACTCCGGATAATCTTTCTCCTTTATCTGCTCCATGGCTGTCCGAGTGCTCTAGTTTCAGTGCAATCTCCTCTCTGGCACTACCGGCATAAGCATGTACCCGTCACCCCTTCTTAATATTCCCTGAAAAGCAAAATAATTTCACAGCATCATATGTTTATATGATACCATGAAACTATTTTGCGTAAAGATTTTATAAAAAAGCCTCAGAGTATTTTCGCATATACATACTCTGAGGCTTTCTCTATAATCAATATATATTTTTTACTCCACTGTCACGCTCTTCGCCAGATTTCGTGGTTTATCCACATCCAGTCCTTTGGCTACGCTTACGTAGTAGCCCAGAAGCTGAAGCGGGATCACTGCCAGGGATGTTGCAAAGTGCGGGTCTGTTTTCGGGATGTAGACGGTGAAGTCTGCGGTATCCTCGATATTGTAATTGCCAAATGTGGTCAGGCCCATAAGGTAGGCGCCACGGCTCTTGCACTCAACCATATTGCTGACTGTTTTTTCGTAGAGATCCGGCTGGGTCAGCACACCGATCACAAGAGTCCCGTCTTCGATCAGGGAGATCGTTCCGTGTTTCAGCTCTCCGGCAGCATAGGCTTCAGAGTGAATGTAACTGATCTCTTTCATCTTCAGACTGCCCTCCAGGCTGATAGCGTAATCAATTCCTCTTCCTACAAAGAAAGCATCTTTTACATTTGCCTGTTTGGAGGCAAACCACTGGATACGCTCCTTATCTTCCAGGATCTTACAGATCTTATCCGGAAGTGTCTGCAGTTCGCTGATATAATTACTGCAGGCTTCTTCTGTGATCGTCCCTCTTACCATTGCAAACTGTATCGCCAGTGTATAAGCTGCGATCAGCTGTGTGCTGTACGCCTTGGTAGTAGCTACAGAAATCTCCGGTCCGGCCAGAGTATAAAATACATTATCGGCCTCACGTGCTATGGAAGATCCCACTACATTAACGATTCCCAGTGTATGAATACCATTTTCCTTGCATTTACGAAGTGCTGCAAGGCTGTCTGCTGTTTCACCGGACTGGCTGATGATCACTGCAAGGCTGTTGGTGTTAAGGGCCATTTTTCGGTAACGGAATTCGGAAGCGAGTTCTACCCTTACCGGGATCTGTGCAAGATCCTCGATCACATACTGTGCTGCCATTCCTACGTGATAAGCGGAGCCGCAGGCTATGATATAGATCTGCTGGATGTTCCGGATGCTTTCTTCTTCCAGGCCAACTTCGCTGAGGTCGATCTTTCCATCCTTGAGCACGGAATTCAACGTATCCAGCACTGCCTTTGGCTGTTCATGGATCTCTTTCATCATGAAATGCTCATATCCGGCTTTTTCTGCTGCTTCTGCATCCCATTCAATGGTTTTCAGCTCTTTCTCAATCTCATCTCCATCAAGATTGTAGAAGGTGACTTCGCCTTTTTTCACACGCGCCATCTCCAGATTGCCGATATAATATACATTGCGGGTGTATTTCAGGATCGCCGGTACGTCAGAAGCGATAAAGGATTCATCTTCTGCCACTCCAAGGATCATGGGGCTGTCTTTTCTGGCTACATATATTTCACCCGGATAATCCTTGAACATGATCGCAAGGGCATAGGAACCACGGATACGCACCATGGAATGTGTGATGGCATCCACCGGTGTTCCCTCATATTTCTTGTAATAATAGTCAATCAGTTTGACTGCTACCTCGGTATCGGTCTCAGAATAGAAAGTATATCCTTTACGGGTGAGCTTATTTTTCAGTTCCTGATAGTTCTCAATGATGCCGTTGTGGACTGCTACGATATTACCATCGTCTGTCATATGAGGATGTGCATTGTTCTCAGAGGGTTCACCATGAGTTGCCCATCTGGTATGGCCGATACCACAGGTTCCCGGTACTGTCTCTCCGCCGTTTGTCTTTTCTGACAGAACTTTCAGTCTTCCCTTGGCTTTGATCACTTCAGTCTCGCCCTCTCCGTCACGTACGGCGATTCCAGCGGAATCATATCCTCTGTATTCCAGCTTGGAGAGTCCATCTAAAAGGATCGGAGCTGCCTGGTGTCTACCTGTAAATCCTACAATTCCACACATATTTATCTGTCCTTTCTGTCTATGCAGGTATTTTCGCAAAAGACCGGGCTGTTACATCATATGCAACAGTCCGGTCAGAAGTTTCAGTTATTGCAATATAACATGTCCTACAGTATAGCACGTACCACTCTCGGTTTGCAACCCGCTTTTTCCAGAGCTGCAACGATCTGATTCTTATGATCTGTTCCGAAAGCTTCCATGGTGATCCGAAGTTCTACGGCTGCATTTCGGTTCGTACTTACAAACTGGTTATGATCCAGTTTGATAACATTACCCTGATTTTCAGCGATCACACTTGCAACACGTACCAGTTCACCTGGCTTATCCGGGATAAGTACGGATACGGTAAAGATACGGTCACGCTGGATCAGTCCGTGCTGTACAACAGATGACATGGTGATCACATCCATATTTCCACCACTTAAGATGGAAACGATCTTCTTATTTTTTACATCCAGATGACGGAGAGCTGCTACGGTAAGAAGTCCTGAGTTCTCTACGATCATCTTGTGGTTTTCTACCATATCCAAAAAAGCCACAATCAGCTCATCATCATCGATGGTAATGATATCGTCCAGATTTTCCTGGATATATGGGAAGATATTTTTTCCCGGAGTCTGTACTGCAGTACCATCTGCGATAGTATTTACGTGAGGAAGCGTTACGACCTCCCCCTTCTCCAGGGATGCTTTCATACATGCCGCGCCTGCCGGCTCAACACCGATGACTTTGATGTGCGGGTTCAGAAGCTTCGCAAGTGTGGAGACACCTGTAGCAAGTCCGCCCCCTCCGATCGGTACCAGTATGTAATCTACAAGAGGAAGTTCCTGCACGATCTCCATGGCAATGGTTCCCTGACCGGTTGCTACTGCCGGATCATCAAAAGGATGGATAAAAGTATAGCCTTTTTCCTCTGCAAGGGCAAGAGCATGTGCACAGGCTTCGTCATATACGTCTCCGTGAAGGATAACCTCCGCACCGTAACTCTTGGTACGCTCCACCTTGATCAGTGGTGTAGTAGTTGGCATGACAATGACTGCTTTTACTCCATATTTGTGTGCAGCATAAGCAACACCCTGGGCATGATTTCCTGCAGATGCCGTGATCAGACCTTTATTTCTCTCTTCATCAGAAAGTGTGCTGATCTTGTAATATGCACCACGCACCTTATATGCACCGGTACGCTGCATATTCTCTGGTTTCAGATAAACCTTGTTTCCTGTCATATCCGAGAAATAACTGCTGTATATCAGCTTTGTTTCCTGTGTCACTTCTTTTACTTTTGCTGCCGCTTCCTCAAAGCTTTCTAATGTAAGCATTTGTATTTAGCTCCTTTCTTCTACGTCAAAGAGGGCGTTTACAAATGCATCTGCGTCAAATTTCTGCAGGTCATCGATACTTTCGCCTACTCCGATGTATTTTACTGGTATGTCAAGCTCAGACTGGATTGCTACTGCGATTCCGCCCTTGGCTGTACCATCAAGTTTGGTAAGAATGATTCCGGTAACATTGGCGACCTCGGCAAACTGTCTTGCCTGAGAAAGCGCATTCTGGCCTGTGGTTCCGTCAAGAACTACCAGCGTTTCCAAATATGCTTCCGGATACTCACGTTCCAGGATACGGTAAATCTTGCGAAGCTCTTCCATAAGATTTTTCTTATTATGAAGTCTTCCTGCGGTATCGCAGATCAGAACATCTGCATTTCTGGCTTTGGCCGCTGCCACTGCATCATAGACAACAGATGCCGGATCTGCTCCGTCCTGGCCGCCGATGATCTCAACGCCGGCACGGTTGGCCCACTGTGTCAGCTGCTCCCCGGCTGCCGCACGGAAGGTATCTGCTGCTCCGAGGATGACCTTTTTTCCCTGATCCTTTAATTTACCGGCCAGTTTGCCTACAGAGGTAGTCTTACCTACCCCGTTGACACCGATCACAAGGATCACGGATTTCCGGTTCTCGAACTCATATTCTGTACTTTCTACCTGCATCTGTTTTTTGATGCTGTCGATCAGAAGCTGTTTGCACTGGGACGGCTCCTTGATATGCTGCTCAGCAACCTGCTCCTTTAAATGCTCCAGAATGGAGGTGGTTGCGTTAATGCCGATATCTCCCATGATCAGGATCTCTTCCAGTTCTTCATAAAAATCATCATCAATACTGGAAAAACCGCTGAAAATGGAATCAAAGCCGGCAACGATATTGTCTCGCGTTTTGGTAAGTCCGCTTACCAGACGTTTAAAAAATCCTTTTTTTTCTTCTGCCATACTGATTCATCCCCTCTGTTACTGGGTAAGCTGGTTCTCTACTAAATCTACGGATACCAGCGTGGATACCCCTTTTTCCTGCATGGTAATTCCATAAAGCCTGTCTGCTGCATTCATGGTACCACGTCTATGTGTTATTATAATAAATTGTGTGTTCTTCGTCAACTTCTGAAGATATCCCGCAAAACGTCCTACATTGGAATCATCCAGTGCAGCCTCGATCTCATCCAGAAGACAGAATGGTGAAGGTTTCAGATTCTGGATAGCAAAAAGAAGTGCAATGGCTGTCAGTGCTTTTTCTCCACCGGAAAGCTGCATCATGTTCTGAAGTTTTTTTCCGGGCGGCTGGGAAATGATCCTGATCCCTGCCTCAAGGATATCCTCGTCTTCCGCAAGTTCCAGAGTTCCACGGCCTCCGCCGAACAGTTCTTTGAAGGCTTTATCAAATTCTTTCTGGATCTCTCCGAATTTTTCGCTGAATTGCTTACGCATGCCCTCATCCAGTTCCTGGATGATCTGTTCCAGTGTTTTTTCCGCTTCCAAAAGATCGTTGTACTGACCACTCAGGAAGGTATGCCGCTCCAGCAGCTCTTTGTAATCCTCAATAGCATTGACGTTGACGGAGCCGAGAGAGCGTATCTCCTCTTTTAATTTATGGATCTGCTGCTTCATCACATGCCTGTCATTCATTTCTTCTTTTCTGTACTGCAAGGCATTATTCGGAGTGATCTCGTATTCTTCCCACATATAGGAAATTCTTGCTTCCCGGTTCTCCTCGATCTTTTCTGCCTGAGTCTTCAGTCGGAAGCATTCTTTGTCCAGAAGACTGATCTGGCCGGACAGCTCATCACGCTTTTCAAAAAACTCCTTATGACTTTTTGTGCGCTCTTCCTTTTCCTGCTGCCATTTTTCCAGCTGTTTTGCAGCCGCTTCTTCTTTTGCGGCAAAGCCTTCGATCTCCTTACGGACCTTGTCGATAGTCTTTCTCTTTTCTGCAGTTTCCTGGCTGCCTTTTTCCAGAGAATCCAGAATTTCTTCCCTTTCTTTCGAAAGAACTTCAATCTCCTCTTTCAGACGCCTCAGATTTTCCTTTATAAAGCTTTCCTTCTGCTGGGATGCAGATGCGTCAAGACGGATCCTTTCCAGCTTCTCTGAGGTCTCCGCTTCGTCCTTTTTCCAGTCCTCCAACTCCTTCTGCCGGGTCTCGATAAATGTCTCCAGCTCTTCCTCATCCCTTTTAGATGCTTCAAGCTCCTGCGTGATCTTTATGTTATCTGCCTGCATGTCTCTTGCCTGAAGACGGATTTCCTCCTGCTCCCTCTCGATCCTGGTATATCCGCCGCGGATCTCCTCCGCTTTTTTCTCCAGCTGTTCAATGTTCAACCTGGCTGTATTCTGCTGAATGGATTGTTCCTGAAATTTCTGCTGTAGCGCCGCCACAGTATCGCGCATCTTATTTCTCCTGCTGCGGTTATCTTCCATGGACTGTCGGATCTCATTATACCCGGCTGCCAGCTCTTTTACCTTCTTTTCCAGTTCCTCGATCTCACGACGACGGCCGAGAAGATTGCTGTTGTTCTTAAAAGCTCCACCGGTCATAGAACCACCTGGACTCAAGGATTCTCCCTCCAACGTTACCATACGGATACTGTGCCGGTATTTTCTGGCAATGGCAATAGCATGATCGATATGATCCACCACCAGCACTCTGCCAAGAAGATATCCGATCAGACCGTCATATTCCTTCTCTGCAGTTACCAGGCCACTGGCAAGACCAATAGCTCCCGGTTCGTTCAACGCACCTCTCTGATTAAACTCGCCTCTTGAAGAAATGCTGTTTAATGGGAGAAAAGTCGCACGACCATACCGGTTTTTCTTCAGGAATTCAATCATCTGCTTGGCAGTCTGCTCGTTATCCGTAACGATATTCTGAATGCTTCCGCCAAGAGCTGTCTCAATAGCGATCTCGTAATTTTTTTCTACGTGGATGATATCCGCCACTACGCCATGGATACCAGGAACATGATCCTTCTGTTCCATGACACGACGAATACTGTTTCCATATCCATCATAACGTTCTGTGATATTGCGGAGAGATTCCAGTCTGGATGCCTCTCTGTGATAGGACGTCTGTTCCTTTTCCAGCTGTGTATTCTGCTGTTTAAGGGTTTCCTGAATGGCATGGATCTCTTTTGTAAGACGGCTGCCTTCTTCTCTGGTTTCCTGAATGGCCTTCGTGATAGTGTCGTATTCCTTCTGTGCCTGATCGATCGCTGACTGCTGCTCCTCTTCCTGGGTTTTCAGGGAAAGGATCCTCTGACTGATCCCTGCTTTCCGGATATCCAACTGCTCCTTCATGGCATCAAAACGCTGTGCCTTACCTTTGGTGTTTGCACGAGAATTAAGGATCTCAATGATCTCATTCTTACCATCTTCCACTGCCTGGGTACATTCTTCTATGCTGCTCTGGATATTGTCCATTTTTTTCTGCTCGTCAGCAAGTTTTCTGTTGATCTCCCGTAAATTTGCCTGAAGATCCGATTTTTGCTCTTCCAGCGCCTCCTGGTCTGCAGATTTTTTCTCCGTATCTTCCTGAACTGCTAAAAGACGGCTGCGATAATGACTGTCGTTCTGCTCTCCTGCCAGGATCTGCTCATGAAGAACATTGATCTCACCGGACAGCTGTTGTTTACGGATAGCACGATCCCTGCTTTCTTCCCGCAACGCCTCCATCTGCTCATTCAGCTCTTCCAGTATTTTTTCCAGACGTTCATATTCATCCTTAGTACGACTATGAGTATCCTGGGCTTCTTTTAACTGATTTTCTGCGATCCTGGTTTTTTCTTCCAGCTCGCGGATCAGATTTCCGGTGTGTTCATATTCCAGGAGGAACATATTTATATCCAGCTCTTTCAGATTATCTCTTTTTGCCAGATATATTTTTGCAGTCTCAGACTGACGTTCCAGCGGTTCCAGCTGTTTGGTCAGCTCACTTAAGATGTCCGTGACACGAACCAGATTCTGTTGTTCTTCCTCAAGCTTCTTCAGTGTGGTATTTTTTCGTCTTTTAAATTTGACGATCCCGGCTGCCTCGTCAAAAAGCTCTCGACGTTCTTCGGGTTTTCCACTTAAGATCTTATCGATCTGTCCCTGTCCGATGATGGAATATCCTTCTTTTCCGATGCCGGTATCATAGAACATCTCATTGATGTCCTTCAGACGGCAGGAGCTGCCGTTGATGCGGTATTCGCTCTCACCGGAGCGATACAGTCTTCTGGTAACGGTTACTTCTTCAAAATCCACCGGAAGCTTGTGATCGCTGTTATCAAGTGTAATCGCCACGGACGCAAAGCTCAGAGGCTTGCGAAGCTCCGTTCCTGAAAAGATAACATCCTGCATATTTCCGCCTCGAAGCTGCTTGGCGCTCTGTTCTCCCAGAACCCATCGGACTGCATCACCAACATTACTTTTTCCGCTGCCGTTAGGTCCTACGATGCCAGTGATCCCGTTATGAAATTCAAAATTTATTTTCTGTGCAAAGGATTTAAATCCCTGCACCTCTATATTTTTCAGATACATTGGCCACCTGCTGTTACTTTATACTGCGTATTGCCTCTAGGGCTGCAGCCTGTTCTGCTGCCTTTTTTGTATGGCCGGTTCCGGTTCCCATACTTTTTCCATTGATCAGCGCCTCCACAGTAAAACTCTTACTGTGATCCGGTCCCTCTTCTTTCAGGAGACGATATTCCACCGGATGATTTCCGCCTTCCTGTACCATTTCCTGAAGCACTGTCTTACTGTCATAAAAAATCCTCTTATCCTCCAGATCGTTCAGGATAAACTTCATAACAAAAGCCTGTGCCGGTTCAAATCCACCGTCCAGATACATAGCCCCGATCAGAGATTCCAGGGCATCAGAAACGATGGAATCTCTTTTACGACCGCCCATCATTTCCTCACCTCTTCCAAGGAGGATAAACTCCGGAAGCCCGAATTCTCTTGCACAGTAGGCAAGACTCTTTTCACATACCATACTGGCACGTTTCTTGGTCAACTCACCTTCCTGATTATTTCGGAATTTTTTGTACAGGAAATCACTGCTGATCAGCTCCAGCACCGCATCTCCAAGAAACTCCAGACGCTCATTGCATCCAAGCTTTCCAAGGTGTTTTTCGTTGGCATAGGAGCTGTGTGTCATTGCCTGCTCCAGTAAAGATTTTGCGGTAAACTGGTATCCGATAGTCTGCTCCAGCTTTTTTAAATTATTTTCCATTTCTTCTTCCCTTCGTTACCCGGCGAAGAGTCTCCACTGCATCGCCGACAGTAACGATCTCCTCGGCTTCCTCCGGGTCGATACGAACATCAAAAGTTTCCTCCAGATCAATAAGAATCTGAAAAAAATCCAGAGAATCCACTCCCAGATCATCCACAAAGGTAGTTTTTTCTGTAATGGCATCCATATTTCTTCCCAGAGTTTTTTCGATGATGGTCTTCAGCATTTCCAGTTCCACGACTGTTCGCCTCCTGTTCTGTCTGTAATATTTCCGGCAATCCCGGTTTTATTTTTTTTCGCTTTTTTCTTTTGCCTGTGCTTTCTGCTCAGCTGTTATAAACTCCTCGATCTTTTCATTGATCTTCTCTTCCTTAAACTGCTCGCACTGAAAGATCGCATGACGGATTTCTACACTACTGGCACTTCCGTGGCTTTTGACCACAAGACCTTTCAGACCAAGAAGCGGTGCTCCGCCATATTCACTGGCATCAAATGATTTTAAGGTTTTCTTAAGAGCAGGTTTTACCATCAGAGCTCCCATTTTACTGCGAATGTTTGTCATCATACCTTTTTTGATCATAGATATCAGAGTAGCTCCAACACCTTCATAAAGCTTGAGGATCACGTTTCCTACAAAAGCTTCACAGACTACTACATCTGCATAACCTGACGGGATATCTCTCGCCTCAATGCTTCCGATAAAATTGATATCCTTACATGCTTTTAACAGAGGGAATGTAGCCTTTACCAGCGCATTGCCCTTTTCTTCCTCAGCACCGTTATTAACGATAGCAACTCTCGGTTTCTTAATACCCACTACATTTTCCATATAGATGGAACCCATCTGCGCAAACTGTACCAGATGATCTGGTCTGGCATCTACATTGGCACCACAGTCGATCAGAAGGGAAACGCCCTTTGCGGTAGGAATCAGCGGAGCAAGAGGTGGTCTCCGGATTCCTTTGATCCTGCCTACGATCACCTGCCCTCCTACCAGTACCGCACCTGTGCTTCCGGAGGAAACAAAGGCATCGGCCTCCTGTTTTTTTACAAGGTTTAATCCCACTACAATTGAGGAATCTTTCTTTTTCTGGATAGCCATGACCGGAGGTTCCGCAGTCTCGATCACCTGAGACGCATGCACCACACGGATCCTGTCCTTAGGATAATCCGGATATTTCCGGAGCTCTGCTTCGATCACATCCTGTACTCCTGTAAGGATAACTTGGATGTTCTCTTTTTCTTTCACAGCTTCCACTGCGGCTTTTACCGGTTCCTCGGGAGCATTGTCACCACCCATTGCATCTACAACGACTTTTACTATTTCTGACATATGTTGTCCTTTCTCTGTCCGAAATCTTTTCGGAATGCATATGGTACACTGTAGTGAAAATCCTCAGACACATCCGTATAAGGATTTTCATTGCAGAGTACCAAAATTTAAGCGGATATTCGAAATCCGCATTCGCTACCTGCTCATAAACGAATAACTGCTTCGCAGTTTATCCGGTTAACGTGCCGTTATTTATGATACTAGAGTTTTGCCTGAGAAGTCAATATCTTTTACTCTTTCTGATTTTCAATCTGTTCTGCAAGATCATTTAAATATACCCAGCGATCCATTTTTTCGTCCAGTTTCTGCTGGATTTCCTGCTGCTCGTCGGAAAGCTCCCGGAGTTTTCCCGCATTTGTGGCATTGGCAGCCATCTCTTTATCAATCTGCTCCAGACGTTCTTCCAACGCTGCGATGTCATCGTCAATAGTGTCAAATTCTTTCTGTTCTTTATAGGTAAATTTCAGTTTCTGTTTCCGGTTCTGTTTCCAGGTATCTGCAGCGGATTTCTTTTTCTCAGGCTCAGCTGTTTCTCCCTGTACTGCACCTCCATTCATATCTGCGCGCGTTTCCAGAGACTGTCCCTTTCTTTCCTTTGCTTCCAGATAATCCGTATAACCGCCCTCATACTGAACAAGCCGGCCCTCTCCCTCAAATGCCATAATACGGTTCACCACATTATCCAGGAAATAGCGGTCATGGGACACCGCGATCACGATGCCGGAAAAAGAATCCAGATAGTCCTCAAGAATGGTCATGGTGGGGATATCAAGATCATTTCCGGGCTCATCAAGAAGAAGAACATTTGGTGCCTCCATCAGAACCTTCAGAAGATACAGTCTTCGCTTCTCACCTCCGGAAAGCTTCTCCACCGGAGTGTACTGCATGGCCGGATCAAAAAGAAATCTCTCAAGCATCTGGGAAGCTGTGATCCTTCCTTCTTTTGTCGGAACATATTCCGCCACTTCACGGATATAATCGATCACCCGCTGTCTTCCATCCATATCCGGAACATTTTGGGCAAGATACCCGATACGGATCGTTTCTCCGATCTGAATCTCTCCGGAATCCGGCAAGATCAGTCCGTCTGCCATTTTAAGAAGCGTGGACTTACCGCAGCCATTTGGTCCGATGATCCCAAGGCGCTGGTCACGAAGAACAATATGATCAAAATCATTGATCAAAAGACGACCTTCGATGGTTTTACTTACATGATGAAACTCTATGGTTTTCTTTCCCATACGGGTCTCAATGGAATCCATTTCCACATTCTGCTCTTTCAGCGGTGTTTTTCCCGCCTTCAGCGCTTCCAAACGGTCAAGCCTTGCTCTCTGTTTGGTACTTCTGGCACGGCAACCTCTTGCTGCCCATTCCAGTTCCATCCGAAGTACGCTGCGGCGCTTCCGGTCACTGGCAAGCTCCATTTCCTCTCTCTGTGCTTTCAGCTCCAGAAATCTGGAATAATCTCCTGCATAGGAATATAATTTTCCATGGCTGATCTCCAGAATCCGGTTTGCCACACGGTCCAGGAAATAACGGTCATGAGTGACCATGATCACCGTTCCACGGAAATTCCGGAGAAAATCTTCCAGCCATGTGACCATTTCTCCGTCCAGATGGTTGGTAGGCTCATCCAGGATCAGAATGTCAGCCGGATTTAAAAGCATCCTGGCCAGCGCCACTCTTTTCTTTTCACCACCGGAAAGATTGTCCATGTTAATATTCTGATCGGTAATACCAAGTGTATTCAGCATGCGTCTGGCCTCACTTTCGGTACTCCAGTCCTTCTGCCATTTGCCTTCTGCCACATAGTCCAGAATGGTCATATGCTGCGGAAATTCCGGAGTCTGGGGAAGCCAGCTGATCCGGATCCCGTTCTGAGTGATCACCTGCCCTTCGTCCGGTTCTTCCTCTCCGGCGATCACGCGGAGCAAAGTAGTCTTACCGGTTCCGTTTACACCGATGATACCTATTTTTTCCCCCTGATCGATGCCGCAGGAGATATCATCAAATATCACCTTATCTCCAAAAATTTTGTGGATATGTTCTATATTAAGAATATTCATGCGCATTTTCTCCGTTTTCTTCCAAAGTATATAAAAATCATTTCCATGATAGCGAATTTCCGCGTTTCCGTCAAGAATCACTGTTATGACAGGGGAAAGGGCTGTACCTCCCATATGGAAATACAGCCCCTTTGGGGGATTGTTTTTTATCTGGATCTTGGTCAACAGTTTCTGGTGTCGCCAGCTGCTTCCCTTCTTTTTCGTATATCCACCGCCTTTCGTATTTTCTGCCACTATTGTAAAAAAATTATCAGGAAATAACAACAGACCTGTGACAAAATGACAGTTTCCATGAAATATGACATTTTTGTGTTAAATATCTGCCAAAAACACATTCATTTCTGATAACCTTCTACAAAATACGTCATTCCAGGCAAAAATCCGACATTGGATATACATAAAAGTTATGATATACTGTTTTTACTACTCTTTTATAAATCGGAGGTTATATTATTTTGAATATTGCAATTATTGATGACATCTCAACGGATGCAGAAGACCTGAAGAATATCGCTGTTTTCTATTTTGAGAAAAAACAGATCCAGGCAGAAATCTATCAGTTTTTCAGCGCAGAAGAATTTTTTGAAGATTATCAGCCCGGAAAATTTCAGATTCTGTTCCTGGATATTTATATGAACGGGATGACAGGTATGGAAGCTGCGCGCAGGATCCGAAGACAGTCCGATGACTGCATCCTTGTTTTTGTCACTACCAGCAGTGATTTTGCTGTGGAAAGCTATGATGTAGGAGCCTCCTATTATCTTCTGAAACCCTTTCAGCCCGAAAAACTCTGTTCCATTCTGGATTCCTTTCAATCCAGGCATTTGCTGGCATCCCGGTACATTGAAGTCGTTTCTGACCGGATTCCCATCCGGGTCCCTCTGCGCAGCATTTTATATGCAGACACATTCCGAAATGCAGTGTGCCTTCATACCGATGCCGGTCCGGTCCGTTCTTATCTTACCTTTCACAAATTTGAGGAACAGATCAGGGACTGCCCTAATTTTCTCTCCTGTTACCGTGGCTGTATCGTCAATATGGATCGTATACAGGAAGCTTCTGAAGAAGGCTTCCTTCTGGACAACGGGGAGGTCGTCCAGATCCGGAAACGTGGCTCTTCCGCTATCCGCAAAGCTTATCTTCAGTATCTCTTTGCGTCAGATGAAGAAATATCTCAGCTTTGAAAATGCCATTTTCAGACTGAAAATCCGCAAACCCTCCATAACGTGCTGCAATTTCCATGATCGACGCAGTTCCGATCCCCTGTCCGGAATGCTTACCCGAAAAAAATCCTGTTTTATTTCTGCGTAAGGGATCTGTACAGCTGTTCTCTTCTTTTATAAGAAGTTTATTACTTCTGGTACGGATCTGTACACGGACAAATCTGGAACTGCCTTTCGGACAAAGCTGTGCCGCTTCTATGGCATTTTCCAGAAGATTACCAAAGAGACGACAAAAATCTGTATCCTGGATCCCTGTTTTTTCCGGTGCTTCTACCTGACACTGAAAAACGATCCCGTTTTTTCTACATAATTCTTCATAATAATGTAAAATCGCATCGGCAACCTGATTTTTACAGTAAGACTGATAGGTTAGCCGTTCCTGGAATTCCCGGGTATACCGGCAAAGATATTTCTGCATTTCTTCATACTGCCCCCGTTCCAGCAATGCCGTCAGAACACGAAGGTGCTGACGCATATCATGGCGGACACGACTGGTTTCTTCCATCTGTTCCTTTAACCGGTCATAATGATTTTTCTGGGCAAGGAGACGAAGCTCAGTCTGATGACTATATACCTCATAAGTCAGACGGATCTTATATGCTTCTGACAGATCTCTCCACAGAACACAGCCAAACGCAGCTGTCAGTACCAGCCCACCTGTCTCCGGGAAACCTCCTCCAAAAATCGGCTCATAAAGATACCCTATCCTATCTGCCACAAGAGAACAGGCATAAACCGTTGTTCCCACCAAAACGATTTTTCCATATCTGCAATCTGTTTCTCCAAAAGTATTGAGCAGCATATAAACTGCCGCCACTCCTTTGACAGCTTCACTGATCCAGGCAGCTTCATAAAGAATCCCGGCCGAGGGAAGTATGTCCGCAAAGCTCTCCAGAAAGAAAGCGATCACGATCCAGAGATTGATCAGAAGAGTCAGATATCTCCCCCGTTTTTTCCCCATAATACAATCCTCAAGCCGGATCATACAGGAAAGGATCAGATAATAGATCATAGTTTCCAGTGCATACCAGGGTCTTGTGGGCAGAAGAAAAAAATTATGTATCAGGGGACAGACAGAATATCCCACTACACAGAGGCAGACCAGATTAAAAATGGCAAATTCTTTTGTCCTGGTTCTGATATATACCATAAGTGTCCCGAACATAATACAGCTACAGAATGCAATGGCACAACCGCTTCCAAGTGCCCGCATTCCTCTCTGTATACTTACCCGAAACGGAGATCCAAAAACCGGAATGTACCGGATTCCGGATCTGGTATGGTTTCTGTCTGCTGCTGCTATGACAATTTCCACAGCCCCGGATCCCTGAAATGTAAAAACACGGTTCATGATCCTGTCCTTATAAGATTTTTCGTCAGGATTCCCCACTTCCCCGGCCAGTTCTCCATTGATATAGATCCGATATGCAGAAAAAACCTCCGTCAGCGAAACAGCCCAGATTTTTTCCTCCTCGGGCAGGATCAGAAACATCCGGTATGTCCCACATCCATACGAAGAGGCCTCTTCATTCCCCAGTTCCATTTCATTACGCTCTCCGATCGAAATATAACAACTGTAATATCCTGGATTCTTTTTCAGCATCTCAGGTGTAAGCAGCTTTCCCGGAAAATATTGCCATTCCCTGGCAAGATAATGTAGCTTTGCCGCCGCATCTTTATTATCCAGACAAAGGATTCCCTGAATGGTCTGCTCGCCTTTCGCTGTATATTCATTGTTCACGAGATACATCATAAAAAAAGCAGTCATAGATAACACTACAGTAAGTCCAAAGATCAGGGTCCATTGCCTACTTTTCTCCTTTATGACTGTCACCTCGCTTTCCGGATCTGCTTCGGATTCCTACGATCAGCACTGTTAGCACTGTTGCTGCCGTCAGGGCTGCCATTTCAAAAGGATTCCCTTTTATATCTTTTTTTCGACTTTTTACACAGAAGATTCCTGTCTCGTCCGTGTCAACGATCAGAATATCCTGATTTTTATCCAGGAATGTCTTAAATTTTCTTCCTTGGGAATCCGTAATTTCCATAGTTTCCATATCTTCCTTGGGAAATATCTCTTTTACAGGTATCATGATCCGGCTTCCCGGAATATCCGTGATCTTCTGAATTCCTTTATAGATCTTTATTTCATATGAATGATCGGAAACCTTTTGTACCAGTGTCTGTATTGTGCCATTCTCTGCTACCTTCCAGCTTTGTGCCACAGAAGCAGGGATACGAAGACTGATCCCATCTTTTTCAAAATTTATATCTCCCATATATTTCAGGATAAGATCCAGACGTTTTCCACTGATCACGGTCCAATTTTCAGTAACAACTTCTGTTACCTTTCTGTCTGGCTGCTGTACTTCCGGATCAATATTCAAAATATTTTTCATTGCTGCCGAAAAAAGAACTTTTTCTTTTCCAGAAATATTAAATATCCGTGCAAAATCTGACATCAGCGCTTCGGTTTCAGCCCGTACAGTTCTTGTGCTATAAATCATACCGACACACAACGCAATAACTTCAAGTATCAACAAAAACCCATATCGTATTGTTTTTTGCAGATCATGCATATCTGGTCATCCCCATTGCACATGTTTCATCTATCTGCGTCCAGAATACCTCTTTTTTAGCTTTCAAGCAATCAAATCTATACGTAATAAATCGACATCATTCGAAACAGCAAAGGTGCTGATTACTGCTACTGCACAGAATCAGCACCTTTTCATATATCATTATTTCTTTTTCTGCATACCTGGAAATCGCCGGAAATAATAGATGACAAACAATACCGCAGTAATTATCCAGGATACCGGATAACTGAGCATGATACTGTCGATCCCTGGATGCGATCTTACAAAGACAAACAACCAGATGATCCGGAGCAGGCAGACCCCACCACAGGTCAGAATCATCGGAACCAATACTCTTCCGGAACCACGCAGCGCTCCGGAAAGAATTCCGATCACAACATAAATGGCATAGGATGGAATCAGGAAACGGATCATATGCACCCCAATGTCTACAACCACCTGATCTGTTGTAAACAAATGGTAGATCGGATTTGCGAACAGAATAAGTGTTCCGCTTACAATAAACGCCGAAATGTATGCCATCACCATACAGACGCGGACACTTTTTCGCATACGGTGGTATTTTCTGGCACCATAATTCTGTCCTACAAAGGTGGTAATTGAGATGGCAAAAGCATTGCATACCATCCAGAACACCGCATCAATCTTTCCCATAGTTCCCCAGGCTGCCACAGTATCAGTCCCCAGCTCATTGACAAAAATCTGAATGGTGAGATTGGCAATGTTGTACATCACTGATTCCAGTCCTGCCGGAAGTCCGATCCTGAGAACTGCCCACAGAGAACGAAGATCAAAACGAATCTCATAAAATTCCAGACGATAAATATCCTCTGCACGCATCAGGAACCAGGTTACAAGGATGGCACTGACTGCCTGGCAACTGACTGTTGCAAGTGCAACACCGAGGACTCCCATATGAAAGATCACTACAAATACAACATCCAGCAGAATATTCAACAAACAGGTAATGATCAGCACATAGAGCGGTCTTTTAGAATCACCTACTGCTCTTAAGATACTGGCTACCATGTTGTAGACCAGATTGAAAAATGTCCCCGCAAAATAGATATGAAGATACAATACAGAATCGGGAATTACTTCTGCCGGTGTTTTCATCAGGCGAAGGATCGGCTCAGCCAGGATAAAACCTGCTGTTCCAACAATAATACTGGCGGCCAGGCAGAAGATCATGGATGTGTGAAGTGTTTTTTTGAGATTTTTGTGGTCTTTCGCCCCATAATAATGAGAAATCACTACAGACGCACCGGAACATAAACCTACAAAAAAACCTACGATCAGATTCACGATCATACTGGATGAGCCTCCTACTGCTGCCAATGCTTCTTTTCCCACAAAGCGTCCTACTACAACCGTATCCGCAGTATTGTATATCTGCTGGAACAGAGTTCCAAACAGGATCGGAAAAAAGAATATCAGAAGCTGCCTCCAGACCACTCCCTCTGTGATCTGGTTCACGGCGGTATTTTTCTGATTCTTGTTCTGTTTCATATTTTTTTATTTTCCCCCCAGAGTATAAAAAAAGCCGGTATACTTATCTCAGCATACCAGACTCTTTTCGCATCATATATTGACTGTCTAATTAAAATTAGTCCTCAACTTTGATGATTTCCTTCTTATTGTAGCTTCCGCAAGCCTTGCAAACTCTGTGTGGCATCATAAGTGCTCCACATTTGCTACATTTAACAAGGTTCATAGCGCTCATTTTCCAGTTCGCTCTTCTCTTGTCACGTCTAGCTTTGGAAGATTTGTTCTTAGGACAAATGGACATAGGTTACACCTCCTTAAATTTACTGAATATATCACTGATAGCTGCCATGCGGGGATCCTTAGGCTCCTCCTTGCATCCGCAGGGACCTTCATTCAGGTTCTTCCCGCAGCGGCTGCAGATACCTTTACAGTCTTCTTTACATAAGACCTTTAAAGGCCAGCATATCAATACCTCAAGATAGACCAACCGGTCCACATCCAGGTTCATACCTGTGAGATAGCTGCTTTCATCCAGATCATTGACACGTTCTTCATCAGAAAGCTTCATATCAAGCTTCTTTTTAAATTCCAGCGGTATCTCAACGGCTACTGTCTCAAGACAACGGTCACAGGGAATACCCACTGTAATCTTACCGGTTCCTGTAAGTTCAAGAACCTTATCACCGGTATTGGTGATCGTAAGCTCTACCGGTTCCTTCGCAAGTACCGGAAAACTTCCCATCTGAAAATCAATCTTCTCCAGTTCAGGAATAACTGATTCCTGGATCGTCTTGCCATCACAGGAAGAAATGTCTAATAAATGAATCTGCATAAGTCTCTCCTATCCACACTCAATCCATTATACATATGGTCTTGTGATTTGTCAACGTTATTTTCGGGAAAATATTACATTTTTTTAATTTTTTGTTACTGTTGGCTTAATCAGAAATTCAGGGTAAATTACGGGGGTGGACCTTTAATTGTCCGCCCCCCGAATGTATACTGCTGATCCACAGTAATATATAATTCTGCCTGATTACCGATCATGCCCGAACGGTTCTGTACCGATACTGAAACAGCTGCTTATACCAGTGCTACAGTCTCACGGCAGATTGCAAGCTCCTCGTTTGTCGGGATAACTGCAACCTTAACCTTGGAATCCGGTGTGGAGATCACGATCTCCTCGCCACGATGTCCGTTAGCATCTTTGTCAAGTGTTACGCCAAGGTATCCGAGATAGCTGACAACCTTCTCACGTACCGGGATCGCATTCTCGCCGATACCTGCTGTGAAGACGATCGCGTCAACACCATTCATTGCTGCAACATATCCGCCTACGAATTTAGCGATGCCATAGCAGAGAACGTCGATCGCGTTAGCTGCATCCTCGTTTCCGCCTTCAGCTGCCTCGTTGAGGTCACGGAAATCACTGGAAAGTCCGCCGGAAAGTCCGAGAAGACCGGATTTCTTGTTAAGTACGTTCATAACGCCCTCGATGTCCAGATTCTCTTTCTTAGCAATGAACTCCATAATAGCCGGATCGATGTTACCGGAACGAGTTCCCATAACAACACCTTCAAGTGGTGTAAGACCCATTGTTGTATCTACGCATTTGCCATTTACAACTGCGCTGATAGAAGATCCGTTTCCAAGGTGGCAGACGATAACTTTTGAGTTGTCTTTGTCAAGGCCAAGGAAATCAACAGCTCTCTTGGATACGAAGCTGTGAGATGTTCCGTGGAAACCGTATCTTCTTACTTTATATTTCTTGTAGAAGTCAAGCGGAAGTCCATAGAGATATGCTTTAGCAGGCATTGTCTGATGGAAAGCAGTATCAAATACGCCTACCTGCGGTACGCCCGGCATAAGCTCTGCACATACACGGATACCAATGAGGTTCGCCGGGTTGTGAAGCGGTGCAAGGTCGTTGCACTCTTCTACTGCTTTGATCATCTCGTCTGTGATCACTGCGGAAGAAGCGAATTTCTCGCCTCCGTGTACGACACGATGTCCGATTGCATTAACCTCTTTAAGGCTTCCGATCGCACCTGTCTTATCGTTTGTAAGAGCATCCAGTACCATCTGGATCGCTTCTTTATGTGTTGGCATAGCTGCCTCTGTGATCTCTTTGTCACATCCGGCTTTCTGGTATACCAGTCTTCCGTCGATACCGATTCTCTCGCAGAGACCCTTTGCAAGTACATTCTCTGTCTCAGAATCGATTAACTGATATTTTAATGAAGAACTTCCACAGTTGATAACTAATACGTTCATGATTTAACTCTCCTGATCTTTTAATAATTATTTATCCTCTGCCTGGCACTGTACTGCTGTGATTGCTACAACGCCTACGATATCGTCTGCAGAGCATCCGCGGGACAGGTCGTTTACAGGTTTTGCGATACCCTGTGTAACAGGTCCGTATGCTTCTGCTTTACCAAGACGCTGAGCAAGCTTGTATCCGATGTTACCTGCATCAAGGTCAGGGAATACCAGTACATTAGCTTTACCTGCTACTTCGCTTCCCGGTGCTTTGGATGCGCCTACGCTTGGAACGATAGCTGCATCAAGCTGGAACTCTCCATCAAGTTTAAGCTCCGGATGCTCCTCTTTGGCAATTCTTGTAGCCTCTACGACTTTATCTACGTCAGGATGCTTTGCACTTCCCTTGGTGGAGTGAGAAAGCATAGCTACGATCGGCTCCTCCTGAACAAGAAGCTTGAAGGACTCAGCAGAAGATGCTGCGATCGCAGAAAGCTCGTCCGGAGTCGGGTTCTGGTTCAGACCGGAATCAGCAAATACGAATGCACCGTTTGCACCATACTCGCAATCCGGAACTACGATCAGGAAGAATGCGGATACAAGCTTGGTTCCCGGTTTTGTCTTCAGGATCTGAAGGCATGGACGAAGTGTATCTGCTGTAGAATGGCATGCACCGGATACCATACCGTCTGCATCCCCCATCTTAACCATCATTACGCCATAGTATGGGTACTGAGTATGAAGGATCTCTTTCGCTTTCTCAGGTGTCATTCCTTTCTTTGCTCTCAGCTCTACAAATTTATCAATATATGCCTGAGTTCTGTCAGATTTCTCCGGATCTACGATCTGTGCACCGGAAATATCAAAGCCGCCCTCTGCAGCTTTCTTGTTGATCTCTTCCTCATTACCGATGAGGATGATCTTTGCAACTCCCTCTTTCAGAATCTTGTCAGTTGCCTCAAGAGTTCTCATATCCTCTGTCTCTGGCAGTACAATTGTTTTTACGCTTTCTTTTGCTCTTTTTTTAAGCAGTTCAACAAATCCCATGATTAAATGGCTCCTTTCTTGATGTAACAAAAACGCTAGTGTCTGTTCGGGCACTACACTATGTTCATTATACCCCCTTACCCTTTTCTTTTCAAGCGTTTCATTGTCAGAAAATGGCTATACTGCGTATTTTTTGAAGTGCAATTATTACTGTTCACCGACAATGTTCTGCGAGGTGTTTTTTGTGGGTAAATGTCACAGATGGTCAGAGGATTTCGGCTCATGATCATGCATTTGCGTGATTTCTGTATCTTACAAAGGGCGTTGCCGGGTACAGAGCGTACAGCAGCATTCAGTTTTATGGCAGCAAAACAGATTTCGAATGCCGCTTAACTTTTTACATTGCTTATGTTAAAATAGCACCATTATCATAATATAAAAACTTATTTCAAGATTTGAATTTTTAGAAACGGCAGGTACTTTTTTATATGAAAGTTGTTGGAATCATTGCAGAATATAACCCCTTTCACAAAGGCCACGAATACCAGATCCGCTATGCCCGGGAGGTCCTTGGTGCTGATTATGTTGTGATCGCCATGAGCGGGGATTTTGTACAGAGAGGGGCTCCTGCCCTTATGGAAAAACATCTCCGGGCTGAGATGGCTCTTCTTGGAGGCGCTGATCTGGTCCTGGAAATGCCGGTACAGACAGCAACAGCCAGTGCAGAGGGTTTTTCCAGAGGAGGGATAAGTCTTCTTGACGGGCTTAGTGTTGTAGATGAGCTATGTTTCGGAAGTGAATGCGGAGATACAGAGACTCTTATGAATATTGCACGGATTTTTGTAAAGGAACCGTTTGAATACCGCGAATTCCTTCAGCAGAATCTTCGTACCGGAATGAGTTTTCCTGCTGCAAGAAGCAGTGCTTTGATCCGTTACATTCGTGAAAAATCCACTTCCGCACATAACACATTCGGTGCTTCATCAAAACATGTTGACCTCATTCTTTCTTCTCCTAACAACATCCTGGGAATCGAATACTGCAAAGCACTTCTCCGTCTTAACAGCCGGATCCTTCCTCATGCACTTTTAAGAAAGGGAAGTGGTTATCATGATACAGATTTTTCTCTTCTTTCCGACGAAGAGTTTCCCTCTGCTTCCGGCATCCGGAGCCTTATGAAAAAATCCGAAGAGGCTGTGCAGTCTGCTGATCTTTCCCGATTGATCCCTTCTGCTTCCCTTCCCTGCTTCCTGGATTCTCTCAAAAAAGGAGCATGGCTTTCTGACTCAGCACTGGATCTTCCTCTGCATTACAAACTGCTTCTGGAATCCGAAAAAACTTTGAAAATGTATCCGGAGCTTTCGGAGGCACTGATCCGGCGTATCCTGAAATCCCGAAATCAATATGAAGGTTTTTCCCAGTTTGCGGATCTTTTGAAAACACGGGATATTACCCGTTCTGCTATCTGCCGCAGCCTTGTCCGGATCTTTCTTGACCAAAAAACAAACGCACCCGGACATATTCCCTATGCCCGGGTACTTGGCTTTCGAAAAAACAGCGCTCCGCTTCTCAGCCAGATCAAGAAAAGCTCCTCAATCCCGCTGATCACCAAAGCCGCAGATGCATCTGCGATCCTCGATAAAACTGCGCTCCGGCTTTTTAATGAAACCTGTGCGGCTTCCAATCTTTACGAAATGCTTCTCTGTCACAAAACAGGTCAGCCTTTCATCCACGAGATGAAAAAGCCGCTGCGGATCATTTAAGATCCACAGCGGCTTCCGCTACAGCTTTCTTAATATATTCCGGTGTTTTGAAATTTATTTATTCAGACAAAAGAATACGATCATTGTCCAAAGCCTTTCCGGCTCCTGTCTTAAATTTCTCAAGGAGACCATCCACGGTCATGTTCTTCTTCTCCTCACCACCGATATCCAGCACGATATTGCCGGAGTCCATCATCAGGATACGGTTCCCAAGATCAATTGCTGACTGCATATTGTGTGTGATCATCAGACATGTCAGCTGATTTTCTTCCACGATCCGTCTGGTGAGATCAAGGACTTTCTCAGCAGTTCCCGGATCAAGGGCTGCAGTATGCTCATCCAGAAGAAGTAATTTCGGCGGATTCATGGTTGCCATCAAAAGCGTCAGCGCCTGTCTCTGTCCGCCGGAAAGAAGACCTACCGGATGGCTCATCCTCTCTTCCAGTCCAATGTCCAGCTTCTTTAATTCTTCACGAAAACGCTCTTTTTCCTGCCGGGTCGTGCGGGAAAGCCAACCACCCTTGCCGGCTGCAAGTGCAAGATTCTCTTCGATCGTCATTCCCGGCGCAGTACCACGCATCGGGTCCTGATAAAGGCGTCCGATCTCTTTTGCACGTGCATGCTGCGGCATAAATGTAATATCCCTGCCGTCCAACTCGATCGAACCGGCATCTGTAAGAAAATCACCGCAGATCGCATTAAAAAGTGTTGATTTTCCTGCACCATTGGAACCGATGATCGTAGCAAAATCGCCTTTTTTCAGTTCCAGGGAAAGATCTTCTATTGCTTTTTTTTCGTTTACGGTTCCCGGATTAAATATTTTTGAAATATGGCTGATTTTTAACATGGATCATCTTCCTCCTTTTGTATGAGTCATTCTTCTTCGGATCTGCGGCCACTGTTTCTTAAGATATGGACCGGAAATTGCAAGAACAACGATCACAGAGGATACCAGCTTCAGCATAAATGCCGGCATATTGAACCGAAGTGCAATGGTATACACAAGGCGGAAGATAAAAGAACCAAGTACCATTCCCACCGCTCTCACAAAAATCCCTCCATGTCCGAGAAGGGTACCCCCGATCAGCAATGATGCCAGTGCGATGGTGACCATACCCTGACCGATGTTGATATCTACGGATTTCTGTGACTGAGACAGAAGACATCCGGAAAGTGCGGTAAATGCATTTGCCACGCAAAGACCGATCACTGTTGTAAATACCGGATTGATAGAGGAAGATTTTACCATATCGGAATTATTTCCGGTTGCCCTGATCGCAAGACCAAGTCTTGTTTTCAGAAAGAATACCAGAAATACAATCACGAGGATCACTGCGATGGCTGCAATAAGGATATCTTCCCTGCCTTTTAACGGTGTACCTGCAAGCACGTCCTTCATCATGGTAAATACTGTGGTCGTCCGATTCATATTGATCAGGGATGACCCTCCCATGACCGCAATATTTACGGAATATAATGCAGTATTTACAATAATACCTGCAAGCAGGCTATCTACTCCCAGCTTCGTCTGCAGGATAGCCGTTACAAATCCCGATGTAACACCTGCTGCCATAGCTGCCGCAATGGACAGAAACGGATGTCCGCTTACAGCAACTACGGCTCCTACAGCGGCTCCGAAGGTAAAGCAGCCATCTGTAGAAAGGTCGCAGACATTCAGCATGGAATAACTAAGGAACAAGGCAAGAACTGTCAGAGAACAGATCAGTCCAAGCTTCAGGGCTGTCTCCCCGAGGGAGAGCATAGTTGCAATCGTCACAGTGATTTCCTCCAATTGGATTTATTTCATAACTGCTCACAAAAATGAGCGATTAATTTATTTTGATTCTACTTCATCAAAGCTTTCTGCAGTTGTGATCTCGTTTACCTGTGTGCAGAGAGGCTCAAATGCCTTCTTTACGGTATCGAAATCAAGTCCGAGCGCCTTGCAGGTTTCTGTATTAACTGTTGCAGTACCATTGTCAAAGGTTTCAACAGCTGTCTTAGACGGATCCGCATTATCTACCAGGATGTCAGCGATCATATCGGCTGTTTTCTGTCCCAGATTTGCATAATCAACACCATATCCTACAAAGGCACCATTTAATGCAAAGGAGTCGGCACCTGTGTAGTGCGGGATTCCTGCGTCGATGAATTTTTCATAAATAGAAAGCTCTGCTGTCATGATGGTGTTGTCCGTAGGTGTAAATACGGCATCCACACCGTCAGCGATCAGTGCATCTGCTGCGAGCTGGACTTCATCGGTAGTGGTTCCGGTACGCTCTACATATTCGATTCCCTCTTTATCCAAATAATCTTTTGCTTCCTGAATTGCTGTTGTGGAAGAATCCTGTCCTACATCATAGAGGAGACCGATCTTCTTTATATCCGGATTCTGTGCCTGGATCAGCTTCATGATAGAAGAAGTATCCAGGTAATCGCTGGTTCCTGTGATATTTGCGCCAGGAGCATCCAGAGAATCTACAAGACCGGAGCCAACCGGATCAGATACTGCTGAGAAAACAACCGGTGTATCACTTCCTTCTGTAGCAGACTGCATACGCATTGCTACCGGTGTAGCCACACCTACCATCAGGTCAACCTTATCCGCCTGAAAATCTGAAATGATCTGTTCCATAACACTGGCATCTGCATTACAGTTGTCATAAGACACATCAAATGTAACACCCTTTTCTTTGCCAAGCTCTTCCAGATGGGACTGGATATTGTCTACGATCTGGTTCAGGGAAGCATCATCTACATAATTGCAGATGCCTACTTTAAAATCCTCCGCCATAACCGGACTTGTCATCATCATAGTTGTTGCTGCTACTGCTGCTGCGATCACTAACATTCTTTTTTTCATAATTTTGTTCTCCCTTCTTATTCCGCTTATGATTACTTATTTGTACACCCTGCGGTCTGCTTTTCCGGAACAACTTTCATGCAACAGAATCGCTTTTCCTGTAACACAAAAACCGTCCCAAGCTTATATCATGCTTGAGACGGTAATAAAAGTTCTTTATTATCGCGGTACCACTCAAATTGACGAATCGTCCACTTTCCGGCGTACTAACATACACTCCTCATTGGTAACGGGTTCGGTTCCCGTCGGCGCCTACTGTACAGATAAATAGTTCGGGCCGCCCTCGAAAGTCCATTCAACATCTGGTCCCCTGCGGATTTCCACCATCACCGCTCTCTGTGAAGCTTCCTGAAATGTTTACTTCTCTTTCTCACTGGTTTGTTTTTTAAGTTGTGTTTACTTTAGCACATCAACGTAAGTCTGTCAAGTCCCAAAATAAAATTAATTCTTAAAGCTGTGGATCGGTGCCGGGATCCTTCCGCCTCTCTGTACAAATGCATCACAGGAGAAGGAATTTACAGGCATGATCGGAGCATATCCAAGAAGGCCTCCGAACTCAACCGTTTCGCCCACGCCCTTACCGATAACCGGGATGAGACGTACTGCAGTTGTCTTCTGATTTACCATACCGATGGCAGACTCATCTGCGATGATACCTGCCAGTGTGGTCGCCTTGGTATCTCCCGGAACTGCGATCATGTCCAGACCAACAGAGCATACACAGGTCATGGCTTCCAGCTTTTCCAGAGTAAGAGCTCCCTCGTTTACCGCATCGATCATTCCCTGATCCTCGCTGACAGGAATAAAGGCACCACTTAATCCGCCCACAGCTGCTGCTGCCATAACGCCGCCTTTCTTCACCTGGTCGTTGAGAAGTGCAAGCGCTGCAGTTGTTCCCGGTGCGCCGGCTCTCTCAAGTCCGATCTCTTCCAGGATCTCAGCTACGGAATCACCGATAGCCGGTGTCGGTGCAAGAGAAAGATCCACGATACCAAACGGCACGTCAAGACGCTTGGACGCCTCACGTGCAACCAGCTGTCCAACTCGTGTAACCTTAAACGCAGTACGTTTGATCATCTCGCAGAGGGTTCCGAAGTCCTCTCCACGAACCTGCTCCAGGGCTTTCTTCACAACTCCGGGGCCACTGACACCTACGTTGATGATGCAGTCCGCCTCTGTGACACCGTGGAACGCGCCTGCCATGAACGGATTGTCATCCGGTGCGTTGCAGAACACCACAAGTTTGGCACATCCAAGAGAATCCTGGTCCTTAGTAGCCTCTGCTGTTGCAAGGATGATCTCGCCCATCAGCTTTACGGCATCCATGTTGATACCGGTCTTGGTAGAACCAACGTTTACAGAACTGCAGACACGCTCTGTTTCTGCCATTGCCTGAGGAATGGAGCGGATGAGAAGCTCCTCTGCCGGAGTCATTCCCTTGCTTACCAGTGCAGAATATCCGCCGATAAAGTTAACACCAACTTTCTTGGCACATTTATCCAGTGTTCTTGCGATGGTCACAAAATCCTCCGGTTTCTTACATGCAGCCCCGCCAACCAGAGCAATGGGTGTTACGGAAATTCGTTTATTTACAACCGGGATACCGTACTCGGTTGCGATCTCATCACCGGTAGCCACCAGATTTCTGGCCTTTGTGGTGATCTTTTCGTATATTTTCTGATTCAGTGCATCCAGGTCAGGATCGATACAGTCCAGAAGGCTGATACCCATGGTGATGGTACGCACATCCAGATTCTCCTGCTCGATCATTTTATTTGTCTCGTTTACCTCAAAAATATTGATCATTTTATTTTCTCCCTGATGATTGATGTAAAGTAGATATCATATGCATTCGCAATCCGCATTCGGTGCCTGATCATACTCGATGCATCATGTTAAAAATATCTTCATGCTGGCAGTGGATCACAACACCGATTTCCTTGCCCAGATTCTCAAGTTCTCTTGCAAGTTCACCGCCATCCTTTTCACATTTTGCTGTGTCTGCGATCATCATCATGTTGAAGTAACCCTGAACGATGGTCTGAGAAATATCCAGAATATTAACCTGATTCTCTGCAAGATATGTACAAACCTTTGCAATAATTCCTACTGTGTCGTTTCCTACTACTGTGATAATTGTCTTCTTCATCGTTTTTTCCTTTCTACACTGTGATTATTTCTGATATGTGATCCCTCTTCGCTACCTGGATCTTAAAATCCCTGGAACGGTACGGGTTGTCACCAAGTGTCACCTCCGAGCACACAGTCTCGTAGGCAAGTTCTTCATAATTGTTTTCTCTGCTTAAATGGCCTAGAAAAACCGCCTTCAAATTATCATGAAGGATCCGACAAAGCAGACGTCCTGCATTCTCATTGGAGAGATGCCCACGGTCTCCCAGAATCCTCTGTTTGAGATAATAAGGGTATTTTCCGACCTGAAGCATACGGATGTCATGATTCGCTTCCAAAAGCACCGCATCCAGATTCTCCAGATTTTTTACAATGTAATCATTATATTTTCCAAGGTCTGTGGCAATGCCCACAGAATGCTCTCCACATTCCAGGCGGTAGCCCACCGGCTGTGCGGCATCATGGGGAATGGTAAAAGGATTTACCGTCAGGTCCTTGATCTCAAAAGGCTCATCCTCCCGGATCTCGTGGATCAGACCCTCCGGCATTTTCCCAAGGGATTTCATACGAAGCATCGCATCTGCTGTTCCACCTGTGGTATAGATGGGAATTCCGTATTTTCTGGAGATCACTCCCAGTCCCTTGATATGGTCGGAATGTTCATGTGTGATCAGGATGCCATCCACATCTTTCCCGGTAAGATCCAGGGAATTCAGTCCTTTTTCGATACTCTTCCCGCTGATCCCCACATCTACCAGAACATGTGCCTCCTCAGAGCCCACATAAATACAGTTGCCGCTGCTTCCGCTGGCAATACTACAAAGTCTCATTTCTCTCTATCCCTTCTCTGATCTGTCTCCGGGTTTCCTTCAGATCTCCATTATTCCCGATCACATAATCCGTATGTTCTCTGAAAACCTGGTCAGATACCTGGTTTCGGATAATGCCAAGAGATTTCTCTCTGGAATAGCCGCGGCTTTCCATCAGACGACGGATCCGGATTTCCTCCTCTGTATACACATACCAGACTTCATCACAGAATTCCTGATAATTCTCTTCCAGAAAAAGAGCAGCTTCCACAACACAGATTCCTCTTCCGGCATCCTTCTGTTCTCCAAGAAGATCCAGGATTCTCTGCTTTACAGCCGGATGAATGATCCCGTTTAATTTCAAAAGCATATCCTTATCTGTGAATACTACATCAGAAATCCGTTTCCGGTCAATAGTTTTATCTTTTTTTATGATTTCTTTTCCAAACAATGCGATCACCGCATCGTAACACTCTTCCCCCGGTTCCATCAGAATGTGACCAAGCTGGTCTGCCTGGATCACATATGCCTGGAAATCTTCTTCTAGGATTCCAAGTACTGTACTTTTTCCGGCCCCTACTCCGCCGGTTACTCCGATCACTCTCATTTATTTCGCCTCATACCAGCTGTCACCCTGGTGCATATCTACGTCAAGTTCCACTGCAAGGTCTGCAGCTCCCTTCATCTCTTCTTCCAGAATACGGGAAACTTCCTCGATCTCTTCTTTCTTTGTCTCGATCAGAAGCTCATCGTGAACCTGCAGCACCAGCCTTGAACGCAGTCCCTCTTTTTTCATTCGTTCATAAACATGGTTCATGGCTATTTTGATGATATCTGCTGCAGTACCCTGGATCGGAGAGTTCATGGCTACACGTTCTCCGAAGGAGCGCTGCATGAAATTACTGGATTTCAGCTCCGGCACGGGCCTTCGTCTGCCGAACATAGTTGTCACATAACCGTGTTCCTTGCCATCCTTTACCAGACCGTCCAGAAAACCTTTGATCTTCGGATAGGTCTCAAAATATTTCTCAATATAGGCAGCTGCCTCTTTTCTGGTAATACTCAGATCCTGGCTCAGTCCAAAGGAACTGATCCCATAAACGATTCCGAAATTTACCGCCTTGGCATTTCTTCGCTGAAGGGATGTCACCTCATCCAGCGGCACATGAAACACCTGGGATGCGGTGAGCCGGTGGATATCCTCCGCCTCACGATAAGCCTGGATCAGTTTTTCATCACCGGACATATGTGCCAGCACACGAAGCTCGATCTGGGAATAATCTGCATCCAGAAATACAAAGCCCTCTTCCGGCACAAAAACCTTACGGATCAGCCTGCCCAGTTCCATACGGACCGGTATGTTCTGGAGATTTGGATCTGTACTGCTGATACGACCGGTTGCTGTGATCGTCTGATTAAAAGTAGAGTGGATCCTTCCATCTTCTCCGATCACATTTCCGAGACCATCTGCATAAGTGGATTTCAGCTTGGTCAGCTGACGGTACTCCAGGATATCTTTTACGATGGCATGATCCGGCGCCAGCTTATCCAGGATATCCGCAGCTGTGGAATAGCCTGTCTTGGTCTTCTTTCCACCTGGAAGTCCCAGCTTTTCAAAAAGCATCACACCCAGCTGTTTCGGGGAATTGATATTAAACTCCTCCCCGGCTTCCTGCCAGATGGTTTTTTCCAGCTCCTGGATACGGACTTTAAGTTTTTCGCCATAGCTCTTAAGCTCTTCACCCTTAACGGAAATCCCCCATTTTTCCATAGAATCCAGGGTAAAGACAAGAGGAAGCTCGATCTCATCATAAACCTTACGCATGCCTGTTTCATCCAGTTTTTCAAGAAGAACTTTTCGGGCCATGCAGGGCACAAACGCCTGATAGCAGGCATAATTTCCAAGACATTCCAGCTCCTCTTCCCAGGCCTTTTTCAGAGAAGTCTTTCCAAGAAGGTCTTCCTTTGAGGGGAGCATCATACCATCCAGATATTCTCTGGCGATGTCATCATGGGAATAAGAAGATTTCAGCGGATTCAGAAGATATGCAGCAACCCCCACATCAAAAACCTTCTTCGAATCGTCAAGGGAAACATGTTTGAGAACTGATTTAATATCCATAGCACAGAGTACCGTACTGTCCGCCAGAGTTTTCAGTTTTCCACAAAGGTAATCCCCTGTGAGAAGTCCTCCCACCGGAATCTGATAGATTTCTTTTTCATCCAGGACCAATCCCACGGTATACACCTGATCCGGATCTGCAAGAACAGAAATACCCACCTGATCTTTCTGCGCTGCTTTTTCAAACAGTGCCTCCACACCGGAAAGATCATTGCATGTAAAAAATTCCAGTTCCATGGAGGAATCTGCTGTCGTAGCCGGATCAAAACGGTTCAGCATGTTCTTAAATTCCAGGCGTTTACACAATTCATATGCCTCTGGAGTATAGGGATTTTCCACTTTCGCTTTTTCGTAGGAAAATTCCAGCGGACTGTCTGTGTTGATGGTTGCAAGTTCTTTGGAAAGTTGTGCCAGATCATAATGCTCGCGGAGAGATTCTTTCGCCTTATTAGGCTTTACCTCTTCCAGATGCTCATGAGCATTCTCAATGGAACCGAACTGCACGATCATCTTGGTCGCGGTTTTCTCTCCAACGCCCGGGATTCCCGGAATATTATCGGAGCTGTCGCCCATCAGTGCTTTCAGTTCTATAATCTGCGGCGGCGTTACCTGATATTTCTCAAGAACTTCCGCTGTATGGTAGTTTTCAATGGTTGTCTTTCCCCGGACAGTCTTCGGAAGCCGAATCAGCACCTTATCTGTGGCAAGCTGAAGAAGATCCCGGTCTCCGGAAAGAACGGTAACATCCATGCCCTTTGCTTCACTTCTTCTGGCGACCGTACCAAGAAGATCATCTGCTTCATAGCCTTCTAGGGACATGATGTTGATTCCCATTGCAGAAAGCATCTCCTTGATCAGCGGAACCTGCTCCCGAAGCTCCTCCGGCATGGGTTTTCGGGTGCCTTTATAGGCTTCATATCTCTTATGCCGGAACGTAGGTGCACTCAGATCAAACGCAACGGTAAGATACTCCGGCTTCTCTTCCTCCATGATCCTGAACATAATATTCAGAAATCCATATACCGCTCCTGTATGACGTCCTTCTGCATTGGTAAGATCCGGCAGACCATAAAACGCACGGTTCAGGATGCTGTGACCATCGATCAGTAATATTTTTTCACTCAAAATCAAATTCCCTCCTTCAGTTCCAGGATCACAAAAACAAGAAAGACCACCAGTGCTGCGATCAGAACGCAGACTGCCACTGCAGCGATCGCTCTGTGAAATTTCTTTTTTCGGATATACCTTTTGGATTTTCGGATATCCTCTTCCAGAAGCTCCTTAAAATCCAGAACAGAATCTTCCTGTTTCTCATCCAGCTGCTGCATGGCCTTATGTACAATGAAATATGTGGCAAGCTCATCGTAGCAGGAGGAACACTTCTCAATATGCTCCAGAAAATCCTCCAGATCATTCAACGGCAACGTATGATCGATATATCTATTAACCATTCCCTCTGCAATACGACAATTCATATTATCCCTCTCTTTCAAAGCAGCAGATTCTCTCTTACCCAAAAGCTTCTTCTGAAATTCAGCCCGACAATTCGCCCGGGCCGGAGAAACACTTCCCAGAATGTTACCATTATAGCGAATTAAACGTTGAATGACAAGGGCGGTTTCCTGTGGTATACTTGAGATGTCACGGTCAGGAAACAGGAAAACTGACCAAATATGAAAATCCAGGCAAGGAGGATCACCATTATGAAATCTATAGCAATCGTTACAGACAGTAACTGCGGCATGTCTCCCGCTCAGGCAAAAGATCTTGGCATCTACATACTTCCAATGCCGTTTTTTATAGATGATAAGGAATATCTGGAAGACATTGACATGAACCAATCAGAATTCTTTCAGCATCTTGAACAAAATCCAGGCTGCAGAGTTTCCACATCCCAGCCCACACCGGAATCCGTCACTACCCTCTGGGACAAGCTGCTCAAAGACTACGACGAAATCGTACATATCCCCATGTCCAGCGGTCTCTCCAGCTCCATGCAAACTGCCCGCATGCTTGCAGAAAACTATGATGGCCGTGTACGTGTCGTAAACAACCAGAGGATCTCCGGAACCTTACGTTACTCTGCCATCGAGGCTGTCCAGCAGGCTAAAAACGGTCTCTCTGCTGATGAGATCGGAACCTGGCTGGAAGAAACCCGCTTCGACTCCAGCATCTATATCACTGTAGCTACTCTGAAGTACCTGAAACAGGGCGGCCGCATCACTCCTGCAGCCGCAGCCATCGGAACCATGCTCCGTCTGAAACCGGTTCTGCAGATTCAGGGCGAAAAGCTGGACGCCTTCTCCAAGGCCCGCACCATGACTCAGGCAAAAAACACTATGACTAAAGCCATCAAAGATGACATTGCAGACCGCTTCGGAGAAAAGATCAACCTGGATGTCATCCACTCCCACAACCTGGAAGCGGCCGAAGAATTCCGAAAAGAAGTCCTCACCACCTTCCCAAACATCGGTGAAGTCAACATCTTCCCTCTCTCCCTGAGCGTTTCCTGCCACATCGGCCCCGGAAGCCTTGCTCTCACCTGCTCCAAGGTACACCCGGAAATCTGGTAAATAATCTAAACAATTTATATTTTTACAACAAAAGCGGAGTCTCTCGGACCCCGCTTTTTTCTTGCTATCCTGATTAATTTTCCTGTGTATCCTCAATCTCCACCGGTGCTTCATTCAGGATCTTCATAAACTCCTCACCGGTAATCGTCTCATGCTCATACAGATACTTGGCAATCTCATGAAGCTTTCCGATATTATCCGTCAGGATCTTCGTAGCCTTTTCATGCTCCCGTCTTACAAGCTCCACAACCTTCTTATCCAGAAGCGTCTGCGTCTCAAAGGAACAGGTGAGACTTGCGTCTCCGCCAAGATACTGATTGCTCACATTTTCCATGGCAACCATGTCAAAATCATCACTCATACCATACCTGCTGATCATCGCTCTGGCAATCTTGGTCGCCTGCTCAATATCATTGGAGGCACCGGTAGTAATAGAATGGAAGATCAGCTCTTCCGCTGCACGGCCGCCTGTAAATGTAGCGATCTTATTCTCCAGTTCTTCCTTACTCATCAGGAAATGTTCCTGTTCATCCACCTGCATGGTATATCCCAGTGCACCGGAGGTACGTGGAATGATCGTGATCTTATGGACCGGTGCAGAATCTGTCTGCTTGGCAGCAACCAGTGCATGACCAACCTCATGATAGGAAACGATCAGTTTTTCCTTATTGGAAAGTACACGATTCTTTTTCTGATATCCGGCAATAACAACTTCGATACTTTCTTCAAAATCCGCCTGTGTGGCAAATTTCCGTCCGTCGCGGACTGCACGGAGAGCTGCCTCGTTGACAATATTGGCAAGCTCCGCACCGGAGGCCCCGACGGCCGCCTTGGCAATTTCATCAAACCGGACTGTGTCCGCAATTTTGATCTTCTTGGCATGGACCTTCAGGATTTCCTCACGCCCCTGAAGATCCGGAAGCTCAACCGGGATCCTTCTGTCAAAACGTCCAGGACGAAGAAGTGCAGGGTCAAGGGAATCCGGTCGGTTGGTAGCTGCCAGGATCACAACACCCTTGGAACCGTCAAAACCGTCCATCTCTGTCAGAAGCTGGTTCAGTGTCTGTTCACGCTCATCGTTTCCGCCGCCCATTCCGGAGCCGTCACGTTTCTTGCCGATGGTATCGATCTCATCAATAAATACGATACATGGTGCTTTCTCATTGGCCTGTTTAAAAAGATCACGTACCTTGGCAGCACCCATACCAACAAACATCTCCACAAATTCCGAACCGGAAATTGAGAAAAACGGAACCTCCGCCTCACCGGCAACTGCCTTGGCAAGAAGGGTTTTACCGGTTCCTGGAGGGCCTACAAGAAGGGCACCCTTCGGCATGGAAGCACCGATCTCTCTGTATTTCTCCGGATTATGAAGGAAATCTACAATTTCCGTCAAAAGCTCCTTGGCTTCATCCTCACCGGCAACATCTGAAAATTTGATTCCCGTAGAGGATTTCACATAAACCTTGGCATTGCTTTTGCCAAAGGACATCATTCCTCCCGGTCCTCCGCTGCCCATGGAGCTCATCATCTTCTTGCTGAGCCAGCGTCCCAGAAGAACAAAGATCGCGATCGGAAGTACATATCCCAGGATCAGAGACAAAAGCAATGACTGCCTCTGGGGTGCAGTTCCCTCTATACTTACTCCTGCATCGTAAAGATGTGATACAAGATCCTGATCATCTACAGATACCGTCTTGCAATAGACATCATTTCCATCCACTTTCATAGTATAATAAATGTAATCGGAATTAAGGGTTGCCTCATATACTTTTCCTCTGTCTACGGCTTTCAGAAAGGTGGTGTAATCGGTTTCTTTTACACTTCTCTCAGAAAGAGCAGGAAGAGCAAAAACATTCAGCAGAACAATAATGACGACCGCAATGATATAATATACATACAGCGGCCGCTTCTCTGGTTTTTTGGAATTCAGATTCATGCAGTCTCCTCCGTTATCTTATAGTATATCGCTATATCCACAGTGCTATATCAGGTGGTACAGCCTTGTAGTACACTGTACCACTTTTTTCAGTCAATTTCAAGGATGCCTCATCCGATTTCATAAACATTTTAGAATTAAAAATATTTCCAAATAATACCTTTATTCTGAAAAAATCCTTGCAAACCACCTGATACTGTGCTATTATAATAAATGGTTATGCCGCTGTGGCGGAATTGGCAGACGCACTTGACTCAAAATCAAGCGGAGCAATCCGTGCCGGTTCGAGTCCGGCCAGCGGCATTCGCATAAAAGACCTGACGGAGAAATCTGTCAGGTCTTTATTATATAATACAAAAAAATCACGAAAGGAATAAAAAAATGGAAAAAGACAAAAGCTTTTTAGGAACCGAGCCTGTCGGAAAGCTGCTTCTGCGGCTTGCACTTCCTACAGTTGCCGCACAGCTCATCAATATGCTCTACAATATCGTCGACCGTATCTATATTGGTCATATTCCCGGAGAGGGTGCTCTTGCCCTTACCGGTGTAGGTGTCTGTATGCCGCTTATTATGGTCGTATCCGCCTTTGCTGCTCTTGTCGGAAACGGAGGCGCTCCCAGAGCCAGCATCTTTATGGGTAAAAATGACACGTCAAAAGCCGAACAGACTCTCGGAAACTGCTTCACCATGCAGATCATCATCTCCCTGATCCTGACTGTTATCCTGTTTCTCGGAAACCGCATCCTTCTCCTTGCATTCGGCGCCAGTGCAAACACCATCGACTATGCGGTGGGTTACATGAATATCTATGCAGTAGGAACTATTTTTGTACAGCTGACTCTTGGCATGAATAATTTCATCACAGCCCAGGGATTCGCAAAAACCGGAATGCTCTCTGTACTGATCGGTGCGATCTCCAACATTATTCTGGATCCGGTTTTTATTTTCGGATTCCACATGGGTGTCCGGGGCGCTGCTCTGGCAACGGTGATCTCCCAGGCATTTTCCTGCATCTGGGTCCTCTCATTCCTCTTTGGAAAAAAGACCTTCCTGAAGCTTCGGAAAAGCACCATGAAACTGAAAGCCGATATCATTCTGCCCTGTATGGCTCTTGGCTCTTCTCTCTTTGTCATGCAGCTCAGTGAAAGCGTTATCTCTGTCTGCTACAACTCCTCCCTCTTAAAATACGGCGGGGATGTTGCCGTAGGAGCCATGACCATCCTTACCAGCGTCATGCAGTTTGCCATGCTTCCTCTTCAGGGACTTGGTCAGGGTGCACAGCCTATCATCAGCTACAACTATGGTGCACGTAATGAAAAACGTGTACGTTCTACATTTAAGCTTCTTGTAAAAACAAGTATTTCTTATTCCGTGATCCTGTGGCTGATCATTATGATCTTCCCGCAGCTCTTTGCCGGAATGTTTACTTCGGACAGTACATTACTTGCTTTCACAAAGACAGCTCTCCGGATCTATATGGCAGTTGTGTTTATCTTTGGTATCCAGATTGCCTGCCAGATGACCTTTATCTCCCTTGGCAGAGCCAAAGATTCCATCATTGTGGCTATTGTCCGAAAATTTGTTCTGGTCATCCCGCTGATCTATATTCTGCCCCATATTTTCCGTTCTGACCGGACAAATGCAGTTTATATGGCCGAGCCGGTTGCAGATATCCTGGCAGTTACATTTACCGCCATCCTGTTTTTCTTTGAGTTTAGAAAAGCCCTGGCAGAAATCTCCGGAAGCCGGAAGCAGTAACCCTGCATTTGACCCCCTTCCGCCTTGCTCGTGGTCTTATACCTCTTATCAGACGCTTAAATATGAAACAGCCTTCCAACATCATTACCAGGATGCATAGAAGGCTGTTTTTATATATTTTTGCTATTTTATTTCAATTCATCTTCATCCTGAAGAAGTTTCTCAAAAACAGGGAAGCAGTCAAATGTTGCAAAATAATCTCTCGGTGTCTCGGCACGACGGATCATCTCAAAGCTACCATCCTCATGAAGAAGGATCTCTGCAGATTTCAGTTTACCATTGTAGTTGTAGCCCATTGCAAAACCATGAGCACCTGTATCATGGATCACAAGAAGATCTCCCTTATCGATTTTCGGAAGCATACGGTCAATGGCAAATTTATCATTATTCTCACAGAGGGAACCTGTCACATCATATTTATGATCACACGGTTCGTTCTCCTTACCCATAACCGTAATGTGATGATAAGCACCATACATAGCCGGACGCATCAGATTTACTGCGCAGGCATCTACGCCGATATATTCTTTATGTGTATGTTTCTCATGGATCGCTTTTGTGACAAGGCAGCCATACGGTCCCATCATGAAACGGCCAAGCTCTGTATAGATCGCAACATCACCCATTCCTTCCGGAACAAGGACTTCTTCATAAACCTTTCGGACACCCTCACCGATCACACGGATATCGTTTGGCTCCTGATCCGGTTTATAAGGAATTCCGATACCACCGGAAAGGTTGATGAATTTAATGTGTGCACCTGTCTCCTTCTGAAGCTTCACGGCAAGCTCAAACATAACCTTTGCAAGCATTGGATAATAATCATTTGTCACTGTGTTGCTTGCAAGGAATGCATGGATTCCGAACTCTTTGGCACCTTTGGATTTTAGGATACGGAATGCGTCAAAGATCTGCTCGGTAGTCATTCCGTATTTTGCATCTCCGGGATTATCCATGATACCGTTACTGATCTTGAATACTCCACCTGGATTGTAACGGCAGCTGATCACTTCCGGGATTTTTCCGAGAGCTTTCTCTACGCTCTCAATATGTGTGATGTCATCAAGGTTGATGATTCCACCGATCTCATCTGCATATCTGAACTCTTTCTCCGGTGTGTCATTGGAAGAAAACATGATATCGCCCTTTTTGCAGCCTACTGCCTTGGCCATCATAAGTTCTGTTTCTGAGGAGCAGTCGCAGCCACAGCCATACTCCTGCAGAATATTGATCAGATATGGATTCGGTGTTGCCTTTACCGCAAAAAATTCCTTGAATCCTTTGTTCCATGCAAAAGCCTCTTTCAGGGCTTTTGCATTCTCACGGATTCCTTTCTCATCATAGAGATGGAAGGGTGTCGGAAACTTTTCAGTAATCTCGTTGAGTTTCTCAAGTGTCACAAATGGTTCTTTTTTCATAATAACTGCATCTCCTGTTTTTCCGACTGCTATTCCCGAAGAAACCTCAGTCTTATTCTGCCTCGATCACGTGCATCATATTTGTCACTGCACCACGACCGTTTGTCATGTTGGTCGCAGGGTCTCCTGCTGTAAATACAACAAGATCTCCTTTATGTATCAGATGACGGCTGCGGACAACATTCATAGCCTGAGACATGATATGGTCCGTGGTATCTCTCTGATATCCTTTCAGAGGTGTTACGCCCCAGATCAGCTGAAGTTTATGCTGGATGGTTGAGTTCGGTGTGATCGCATAGATCGGAACCTTCGGGCGGAAATTGGAGATCAGTCTGGCTGTATTTCCACTCATTGTCGGTGTTACGATAGCGTTTGCCTTCAGGTTCTTTGCAGTACGCACCGTTGCAAGCGCCACTGCACTGGAGATCTTCTCTCTTCCGTCCATGGAACGATGTTCAATAAACACTTTATAATCCAGATGCGGCTCTGTCATCTCTGCGATATCTGCCATCATCTTAAGAGCATCAATCGGATATTTACCGGCTGCTGTCTCTCCGGAAAGCATGATCGCATCGGTTCCGTCGTAGATCGCATTGGCAACATCAGCTACCTCTGCACGTGTAGGACGCGGATTACGGATCATGGAATCAAGCATCTGTGTTGCCGTAATAACCGGTGTATAATGTTCGTTACACTTACGGATGATCTCCTTCTGGATGTGAGGTACCTGGCTTGCAGGAATTTCCACACCGAGATCTCCTCTGGCAACCATGATGCCATCAGATGCTTCAATGATGGAATCAATATTCTCAACACCCTCTGCATTCTCGATCTTCGCGATAATACCGATATCTTTTCCGCCATTATCATTCAGAAGCTTACGGATCTCACGGATCACCTCTGCGGAACGGACAAAAGATGCCGCGATGAAATCAAATTTCTGTTCGATACCAAAGATGATATCCTTTTTATCCTGCTCTGTGATTCCCGGAAGATTTACTTTTACATAGGGAACATTCACACCCTTCTTCTCTCCCAGCTCACCACCGTTTAAGATATCACAGACAATATCAGTTCCCCTGATTGTCTTAACCTCAAGCTCGATCAGACCATCATCAATGAGAATCCTGTTTCCCGGTTTTACATCCTTGTAAAGTGTCTCATATGTGATAGCGACCTTTGTGCTGTCGCCTTCAAAATCGCCAATTCCAAGTACAAACTGTTTTCCTGCTTCCAGCTTAACCTTCTGTCCGTCCTTTAAAAGTCTGGTACGGATCTCCGGTCCCTTTGTGTCAAGAAGCATGGCAATAGGCATATCAAGTTCCTCACGAAGCTCTTTGATCATATCCACACGGCCCTTCTGTTCCTCGTGGTCTCCGTGAGAAAAGTTGAATCTGGCAATATCCATTCCATTCTCCATAAGAGCCTTCAGAGTTTCCCTGTTATTGCTGGCAGGTCCAAGTGTACAGATAATCTTAGTTTTTTTCATAATAATGCTCTCCTTCGTTTGTGCGTTTTACTGTACGTGTTTATGTGTAAATAAATGATCCTGACAATATTCATAATTTCCGTTGCACTTTGAGCAGAAACGGAACTCCAGATTTGGATCATCCTTTTCGGTACGTCCGCAGATCGCACATTTATGCTTGGCGATCCCATCCGGACCAGAGCCCGTTCTGGAAGGAGCCATCGCCTTCTTAAACTGCTGCCTCCTGTGAATTTCCTTCGGATTGTAACGGTTCATATCTCGGGTACTGAAATAAAAGATCACAAAGTTTAAAAGTGACGCTACGATTGGCACCACGCCTACCCAAAGCCCGACTCGAAGATAAGATACGATATCCCACGCAATGAACAGTCCGTATACAAAGGCCATCCATTTCATCCTGATCGGGATCACAAACATAAGAAGCAGCTGAAGATCCGGATATGTGACTGCATAGGCAAGGAAAATGGAAAGACTGATATAATATGTGGTAAAAATATTTCCGCCAAGAGAGTAGGCGATCCCGTTCATCACCACATAACCACCTGTAAATACATGTAAAAGCACTGCTGCGATCACAGTAAACAAAACACCTGAAAAAATATACAATGTGTACCGGAAAGTTCCCCAGGTACGTTCCAGTGAAGTACCGATCGGATAATAGAAGAAAAAGATTGCGAGAAGGAACATCACAAGATTTCCGGTTCCTCCCACACTGGATGGCGGATAGATCACCCATGTCACCAGTCTCCAGATCTGTCCCTTCATGACCATGGACATATCAAGACTCAGCATATTCAAAACTCCCGGAGCAAACATGGCCAGAAAATATCCCAGCACATAGCATCCAATGATGTAAACAGTCAGATTCGGAATCCCAAATCTTCCAAATTTACGTTCCAGCTTATCAATAAATTTCATTAAAATCTCCTTTCAGAAAACTTTTGAAAATCAGAAAAATCGCTTCTTGGAAAGAATGATCGCTGCCACAACACTGATCGCCACAGAAATCAGGATAATGATCAGAAATCCCAATGGACTCCTTGATAAAGGCATACCGGAACCAGCCACATTCATTCCGTAAGCACTGAACACAATGGTCGGAATACTCATGACAATAGTAATGATCGCCAGTACTTTCATAACGATATTCATATTGTTGGAGATGATCGATGCAAAAGCATCCATAGTTCCGTTCAGGATACCGCTGTACACATTGGCCATTTCGATCGCCTGCTTATTCTCAGTGATGACATCCTCCAGAAGATCGGTGTCCTCCGGATATTTTTTGATGCTGTCTATCTTCAGAAGCTTCTCCAGCACAACCTCGTTAGACCGGAGTGACGTAATAAAATAAGTCAGGGATTTCTGCAGCTCCAGAAGCTCGATCAGCTCCTCATTTCTTGTGGAAAGATGCAGTTTTTCTTCCACCTGCTCACTTTTTTTGTCAATGATACGCAGATAACGCAGGTACATACTCGCATTTCTGTAAAGGATCTGAAAGATAAAACGGGTCTTCATATAGGTAAAAAAGCTCCGGACTCTTCCCTCCATAAATCTGGTAAGAACCGGTGTGTCCTCCAGGCAGATGGTAAAGATCATAGATCCCGTCACAATGATGCCAAGCGGTATTGTCCCATACCAGTCCTTGTCATTACGTTCCTCGATCATAGGAACGTCAACCAGGATCAGTGTATAATTATCCTCAACTTCGATACGTGACCGTTCTTCCTCATCCAAAGGGGATCGTAAATCGTCAACCTCTATATCAAACTTCTCGGAAAATTCAAAAATCTCTGTTGCCGTCGGATTCGTCAGCGCAATCCAGCAGCCTTCCTCCGGTTCCTGTATCTGGTGGATGGCTCCGTCTATTGTCTTGTAAATCCTTACCACGATTCCCACTTCCCTTCTCTTGCTTTTCTTTTGCCAGGGCAAAATTCTTTTTTATTATAAATAGTCAAAATAGCTTTGTCAATTCATACATTTTCTTTTTAAAAAAGCTTTTAATTAATTTCACATGATCTTTACATAAAAATTCATTCTGCATTCCACGTTCTTTACATTTTTTCCGGCTTCCTATATAATGATTCCAGAATTCCAACGAAAGGAAGTTATACAAATGAGTCAGTCATCATTCGGAAAAAAATTCGTGGTTACCACCTGGGGAGAATCTCACGGCAAGGCCATCGGTGCCGTTCTCGACGGCTGTCCCGCAGGTCTTTCTCTCTGTGAAGAAGATATCCAGGTTTTTCTTGACCGGAGAAAGCCCGGTCAGAGCCGTTATACAACTGCCCGTAAGGAAGGCGATCTGGTGGAGATCCTTTCCGGAGTTTTTGAAGGAAAGACTACCGGTACTCCAATTTCTCTTCTGATCCGCAATACAGATCAGCGTTCCAGAGATTACGGAAATATCGCATACTCCTATCGTCCCGGTCACGCAGACTTTACCTTTGAACAGAAATATGGATTCCGTGATTACCGTGGAGGTGGACGCTCCTCCGGAAGAGAAACCGCCGGACGTGTGGCAGCCGGTGCCATTGCCATCAAGCTGTTAAACGAACTTGGCATTACATTTACTACCTACGCAAGATCCATCGGTCCTGTAGAGATCCGGTCCTTCTCAGAAGAAGAGATCCGAAATAATGCACTCTGCATGCCAGATGCCGACGCAGCCGCAAAGGCATCTGCCTATCTCGAACAGTGCCTGAACAGTCAGGACAGTGCCGGCGGCGTGATCGAATGCCGCATCAAAAACGTTCCTGCCGGTCTGGGCGATACGGTTTTTGACAAGCTGGATGCTACCCTCGCTCATGCGATCATGTCCATTGGTGCTGTAAAAGCTGTTGAGATCGGTGACGGCATCAATGTGACACGTCTTACCGGTTCCGAAGACAACGACGGTTTTGTCCAGAAAGACGGCATCATTTCCAAGACCTCCAACCATGCAGGCGGTATCATGGGCGGTATGAGTGACGGCAGTGACATTATCTTCCGTGCCCATATCAAACCAACACCATCGATCAGCCAGCCCCAGTCCACCGTAACCAGCTCCGGCGAAAATCTGGAGCTTGAGATCAAAGGACGCCATGATCCTGTTATTGTTCCACGTGCCGTAGTTGTTGTGGAAGCCATGGCAGCTCTCACCATCACCGATGCACTTTTTGCCAATATGAGCGCACGCATGGACCGCATCCACGAATTCTATCGCAGATAAAACCGCCCTCATTCCCGGCAGATCCGTGGATTCATCCGTAATGCCAAATGTTTTTCCAGCAAAAAACAGACTCAGGGAATCTTATTGCTTATCCCTGAGTCTGTTTTTGTATCCGGATATCTGGCCGTTGCAGTCATTTACCGAAAAGAATTATTTGCAGATGCCATCCACATCTCCCGGCACCGGCCAGATATGGATGCTGTTCGGTGTTTCGATCTTTCTTGGCTTCTCATTCATCATAATAATATTTTTTTCGTAATCTACTGTAAAAACAGTAATACTGTTACTTCCATGATTTGCAATGGCAATATGTTTGTTATCCGGGAAGATCATAAGATCTTTCGGATAATCACCACTGATCGGAAGTGTAAATTTCTTGGTCAGAAGGCCTGTTTCCTGGTCTACTGCATACATAGTCACAGTATTTTCCCCTGCTGTTGTACAGAAAAGATATTTACCGTCCGCAGAAAGAGACATACCGGAAGCTGCGTTATGAAGCGCATCATTGGAATCCTCTTTTCCAAGAGTGGTAATGCTCTGAAGCAGCTGGAACTCCGGATTCTTACCGCTTCCGTCATAGCTGTATACCTTCACCTCATTGCTGAGCTCAAAAAGAAGATATGCAAATCTTCCGTCATCACTGAAACGGATGATACGAGGGCCGCTCTCTCTCGGGCAGCGAAGAATGTCAACCAGCTCCAGTTTGTCTTTCTTCTTATTGATACGATAGATCTTAACCTGATCGATACCATTATCTACCGCACAGAGATACTTATTATCCGGTGTCGGACGTACACAATTAACATGCGGACGGAAGTTACGCTCTGCCACGCTTCCAAGTCCCTTGTGGAAAACGCCGTCCATAACACTTCCCAGACGGCCGTCTTTATGTGTATGTACAACCGTTACCTTACCATCATGGTACCCTGCCACATAAAGATATCTTCCGTCCACATCTGTTGCAAGATAGCAGCCTCGCATTCCGTTGATATCCACACTGTTGAGGCGGGTAAGATCACCGTTCTTGTCTCTTTCAAATACAGCTACACCTTCATCCTCAATGGAATACAGATATTTACCGTTTTTTGATACCGCCAGATGAGAAGCATTGCTAACTTCCACTTCGCTTCGTTCTGTGAGTGTTCCTTTTTCTACATCTACATCGTATACCTGAATTCCCTTACTGGTTCCATGGGTATATGTTCCCACGTAAGCCACGTACTTCTTTTTTCCCATAAGTTCTGGCCTCCTGCTTTTTACATTGGTTACGTATTTTTGTGTTTATTTTATCACAAAGCTTCTGCAAGAACAAGTTACCATCCTGTTATCTTTTGTGCAATTTTTTACGCAAAGCTGCCGTTCACTATGGCGTTCACACATGATCCACGCAAATGGATCGGCTCCTGCGCATCCATTACGCCTCTTTACAGATCTCCCAAAGCGCCTCTCATTGCTTCCAGAGTTTCATCAATTACTTCATCTGTATGCGCTGTGGAAAGGAACATCGCCTCAAACTGGGAAGGTGCAAGATGAATGCCTCGTTTCAGCATTCCCTTGAAATATTTTGCAAAAAGCTCCAGGTTGGATGTTTTTGCAGAAACATAGTCTTTTACCTCCTGGTCTGTAAAGAAAATACTTGCCAGAGAAGAATCATAGTTTACCTGATATGGAAGACCTTTTTCCTCCACGATCTTCTTCAAGCCGCCGTAAAGCTTCTCACCTTTGGCAGCCAGATCTTTGTAGATTTCCTGATGCTCATAGAGATATTTCAGCTGTGTGAAACCTGCAGCCATGGCAACCGGGTTTCCGCTTAAGGTACCTGCCTGGTATACAGGGCCACACGGTGAGATCAGATCCATGATCTCCTTACGTCCGCCATAAGCGCCTACCGGCATTCCTGCGCCGATTATTTTCCCGTAGGTGACAAGATCCGGACGGATACCAAAATACTCTGCTGCTCCGCCAAAGGCAAGTCGGAAGCCTGTGATCACTTCATCAAAGATCAGCAGACAATTGTGCTCATCGCAGAGCTCACGAAGCCGCTTTAAGAAACCTGGTTTCGGAGGAACCACACCCATGTTTGCTCCTACTGCTTCCACGATCACTGCTGCCACATTTCCCTCTTCCTGTTTGAGAAGTGCTTCCACACTGGCGGCATCATTGTAGGTAGCCGTCATAGTATCCTGTGTACAGCCCTTCGGAACACCGGCGCTGTCCGGAATACCACTTGCCATGACACCGGAACCGGCACTTACCAGAAGGCAGTCACTGTGTCCGTGATAGCAGCCTGCAAATTTGATGATCTTGTCTTTTCCGGTAAAACCTCTTGCTGCACGGATGGCACTCATAACAGCCTCTGTTCCTGAGTTTACCATACGGATCATATCTACATGTGGAATATGTTCACAGATAAATTCAGCGATCTCTACTTCGATTCCTGTAGCACAGCCAAAGCTCAGACCATTTTCGCAGGCCTTGATCACACTCTCGCGGATCTCCGGGAAGTTATGTCCCAGGATCATCGGGCCCCAGGAATCAATGTAATCCACATAGCGGTTTCCATCTACATCATAGATGTAGCATTTATCTGCTTTTTCAATAAAACGAGGTGCCTCACCGATCGCTCCGTAAGATCTTACCGGGCTGTTTACGCCTCCCGGGATTCTTTTTACCGCACGCTCAAATAACTGTTCTGATCTTGTCATCAGCCGATTCTCCCTTCATCCATAAGTCTCGCCAGAAGCTCCGCATAATAGGTAAGATAGATCTGCGCACCGGAACGGAATGCCCCGGTAGCCATCTCGCCCACGATCCTTTCTTCGTCGATCCAGCCGTTTGCAGCTGCTGCTTTTACCATTGCATACTCACCACTGACACTGTATGCGGCAACCGGAACGTTTGTGATCTCCTTTACCTGCCAGATCATGTCCTGGTATGCAAGAGCCGGTTTTACCATGATGATATCTGCGCCCTCTTCCACATCTGCAAGTGCCTCTTTCAATCCTTCTCTGCTGTTGTGCGGATCCATCTGGTAGCTTTTTCTGTCGCCAAAGGACGGCGCGGAATCTGCAGCCTCACGGAACGGGCCATAAAATGCAGAAGCATATTTTACTGCATAGGACATGATCGGTGTTGTGTAATGTCCGGCCTTGTCCAGACACTGACGGATCGCTGCAACACGACCATCCATCATATCAGACGGAGCAACCATATCTGCACCTGCTTCCACGTGGGAAAGTGCTGTTTTTGCAAGAAGCTCCAGCGTCTTGTCATTGTCCACATCATGACCGCAGAGAACACCGCAATGGCCATGGGAAGTGTACTCACACATGCATACATCTGTTACATAATAAAGCTCCGGAAATTTCTCTTTTGCAATGCGAAGAGCTCTCTGAACGATTCCCTCCGGATCATAGGCACCGCTGCCCACTTCATCCTTATGGTCAGGAATACCAAAAAACATCACACTGCCTACACCGGCTTTGGAAAGCTGCTCCAGTTTATATGGAAGACGGTCCAGGCTGTAACGGTACTGCCCGGTCATGGACGGAATTTCTTCTTCCTTATTTTCTCCTTCCATTACGAACATAGGATACATAAGAGAAGATTTATCCATTCTTGTCTCACGTACCATTTTACGAAGGTTTTCGCTGCCTCTTAATCTTCTTGGTCTTTTTGTCAGTTCCATGATCATTCGCTCCTTTTCATATCCTCCACCAACTTGACAAGACTGTCAATGGTGGCTTTTTCTGACATATATGCTTTCATTCCAAAGCTCTCAGCAGCCGCCTTCGTCTGTCTGCCGATGCAGGCTGCCTTAACCTTTGAATAATCCAGTCCTTTTGTTCCCTCCACAAATCCCTTCACAGTGGAGGCACTTGTAAACACCGCACAGCTGATCTGTCCTGTTTCAAATTCCTTTTTCTCATTGATGAGCTGGCTCTTTTCGTAAAGAGTCTGATAGGTCGGAACATCATCGATCACAGCACCTGCCTGTGCAAGAAATGCAGTGAGTTTTTCATTTCCCTTTTCTGCCCGCGGGATGAGTATCTTTTCTCCACCGGAAAGAAGCTCTGAAAGTTCCTTTCCAAGAGTATCCCCGTCATATACCGACGGCACAAAATCTGCCAGCAGACCTCTTTCCTTCAGGGCCTTTTTTGTTCCTTCCCCGATCACGGCCAAACGGGCATTTCCCATGGCACGGATATCTTTTCCATGGCGGATCAGTTCCTCAAAAAATACCCTTACACCTGTAGGGCTGGTAAATACAAGCCACTGATATTCCTCCAGGTGATCCAGTGCTTTATAAAGACGGTTCTGGTCTTCCATGGGGACAGTACGGATCGCCGGAAGTTCCAGAACCTCCGCGCCTTTTTCACGAAGCTTGTCCGCAGTTCTGGAAACAAGCTCTTTCGGTCTTGTGACAAGGACTTTCCATCCTGAAAGCGGCAGTTCTTCATACCAGTCAAACTTCTCTGCCAGTGTACACACCTTACCCACCACAATGATCGCCGGTGTCTCGATTCCCTGGCGTTTCACCTCTTCTTCCAGGGTAGAAACTGTTGCTACGATCCGTTTCTGACCTGCTGTAGTTCCCTTCTGCAGGATCGCCGCAGGCATATCCTTTTCCATTCCTGCACCTATCAGGCCCTCGCAGATATCCGGAAGTGCAGACACGCCCATCAGAAACACAAGAGTTCCCTTTGTATCAACAAGCGCACGGAAGTCTATATCGTATTCTTCTCCGGCCCTCTTATGTCCTGTAATGATGTGGACGGAAGAACAGAAATCCCTGTGTGTTACCGGAACCCCGTTATATGCCGGTACTGCAATGGAGGAAGTAACACCAGGAACAACCTCATAAGGGATCCCATTCTCCCGAAGAAGCTCCAGTTCCTCTCCTCCTCTTCCAAAGAGGAATGGATCTCCGCCTTTCAGGCGCACCACACGAAGACCCCGCTGTGCCTCCTCAAGAAGTACCTGATTGATATTTTCCTGACGCATGATATGGTGACTGGCACGTTTGCCTACATTGATCAGCTTGACATTTTCCGGGATTCTTGACAGAACTCCCTGACCTACCAGACTGTCATAGACGACCACATCTGCCTGTTCCAGCACTTTGAGGCCTTTTAATGTAAAAAGGCCGATATCGCCAGGACCCGCTCCTACCAGCCATACTTTTCCTGTTTTCATCTGTTTTCTCCTTTTTTTCGAAGAGTTTCTGCCAGTTCCCTGCCTAAGCTTTCCGCATCTGCCTTATTGCCACGCAGTGTTCCTGTTACATAGGAACCGTCTTTTTCATTATAATAAAGCCCTCTGAGATAGATCTCATCCCCGAGAATTTCCGCATGGGCAGCCACCGGAGAAGAGCATCCTCCATCCAGGAGCTTTACAAAAGCACGCTCCGCACTTCCCGCGGTCCAGGCATCCTTATCACAGTAGCCCTCCAGGAAATCATAAGCTTCCCCTTTTCTTCCCTGTACAGCAAGGATTCCCTGACCGGCAGCCGGAATGATCTCATCTGCTGTAAAATACCGGTTGATCCTGGATTCCAGTCCAAGTCTCTTAAGGCCGGCAGCAGCCAGGATCAATGCACTGTACTGTCCTTCATCCAGCTTCCGGAGTCTTGTCTGAAGATTTCCGCGGATACTTCTGACATCCATATCCGGATACAGTTTTTTAAGCTGTAAGGTTCTCCTTAAGCTGGAGCATCCAAGGGGCTTGCTTTTATCAAGTTCAGAAACTCCATCAGGAAGAACCAGTACGTCTCTCGGATCTTCTCTTTTGGAAAAAGCCAGCAGCGGCAGTTCCTCCGGAACCTCCATAGGCATATCTTTCAGGCTGTGCACAGAAAGAATACTTCTTCCATCTATCAGTGCTTTATCCAGTTCCTTTACAAAAAGCCCTTTTCCGCCAACCTTATCCAGTGTACGGTCCAGAATGATATCCCCGGTAGTTTTCATAGTGAGGATTTCCACTTCCAGATCCGGATTTTTTTCTTTTATGTAGTCACGGACCATTTCGCTCTGCAGCACTGCAAGCTTACTCTCTCTGCTGCCGATCACGATCTTATCTCTCTTCATCTTCATCCTGCTCTCCCAGTACTTTTTCCAGCGCTTTCTGGATTTCTTCCCTTACACGCTTTGCTTTTTTATGATCCAGTCCGCTGGCTGTAACTCCAACTACCATTTCATCCCGCATATATACGCCTGGGAAATAAAAATCACAGGCTTCCCGGTCGGAGGCTACATTGACATAAATGCCCTCCTCCTTACAGACACGGTGGATCTCATCATTCAGCTTCCAGTCATTGGTGGCTGCGATCACCATATATGCGTTGGCAAAGTCTGAACGTTTCACGGGACGGATATGTAAAGTTACAGTTCCTGCTTTTCCAAGGTCCATAAGTTCCTGGGTCACTTTTGTAGCCACCACTGTGATATTTCTTGTAAATTTCAGAAGAGTCTTTATTCTTCTGGTAGCAATATTGCCGCCTCCTGCCACAACGATATTTTTATCGGACAGGTCTATAAACATGGGGAAATAAGGTTTATTCTTCATAAAGTTTCTCCAGTCCTTCCACACATTCCAGAAAAGCATCCTGATTCAGACTGTCCCGAAGCCCGAAGATCAGCTTGTTTACAACCTTTCCGGCTGCAGTATCCACTGCTTTTTTCAGGTTTTCTCTATCTGAATCCTCCATAGGAGTTTTCCGGAAGATTTTTTCGATCCTCAGGTTCAGATCTTCCACAGCATCCGCTTTGATCTCCTGGATGCGCGGGATGATATCACGACCTTCCAGCCACTGGAAAAATTCGTTCATCTGGTCCTTCACAATGGAGCCTGCTGCTTCCAGGTTATCTGCAAGTTCCTTCGGTGTCTCGTCGGTTCGGAAGCTGTCCATATCATAAAGTGTGATGTTATCTTTTTTTCGGATCTCCGGATCAATATCTCTTGGAACTGCCAGATCGATAAGGATCATAGGTCGTTCCACACGTACATCCTCAAACAATTCTTCCGTCAGTGTATAATTGGGGCTTGCTGTTGCGCTGACCACCAGGTCACACTCCGGCAGATAGTCCATTCTCTCACCATAATTGATCCTGCTGCATCCAACCGGAATACTCACAACACCACTTCTGTACTGACGGATCGTAACCGTCACATCCGCTCCTGCTTCACGCAGTGTCTGGGCAGCCATCTTCCCCATCTCACCGTTTCCGATCACCATACAGACTTTATTGCGAACATCGTAACCGCCTTCTGCCAGAAAACGGATAGCCTGATGGATCACAGAAGGATTTCCATGGGAAAACGGCACTTCCGTTTTGATCTTCTTGCCTGCAGTTACCGCCATACGGAAAAGCACCTCCAGAACACTGTCTGTGGTAAACTCATCCCTTGACATGCTCAACGCCTCTTTTACCTGGGTCAGGATCTGATCTTCCCCCAGAATCTGGGATTTCAGTCCGCTGGTAAGATAAAAAAGGTGCTCCACCGCCTCTTCATTTTCTCTGCTGGTAAAATACTTCTGGTATTGTTCTCCCTGCACACCTTTCAACGAACAAAGCCACTGATACAGGTCTGGCTTCTTCTCATCTGCAGTACTTACCCACAGTTCCAGCCGGTTACAGGTCGACAGAATAATACACCCGCAGATCCCAGCTTCTTCTTTCAGCCTGTGCAGCGCCTCTCCGGTATTTTTGCGGGTAAAGGCAAACTGCGCTCTGACATCTACAGGTGCCATATTATGATCGATTCCAAGCATGAATATACTCATGTCCTACGTTTCTCCTTTGTTTTCACAATCTTTTATAATGATAAACATTTCCACAGGGAAAGTCAACTACGATTGACAATGTCAGCCCTCCCTTTTATAATATCTTATGGTAGAAATTGCGGATTATCTTTATATTCCAGCGGAGAAATATAAAGATTTTATCATAATCACCATAATTATCAGGATGGAGGAAATCCCCGTATGAACTCAGCTTCAAAAAAAGCGATCCTAGTAGTAAGTTTCGGCACAAGCTATGAAAACACCCGTAAACTTACCATCGAAGCCATCGAGCACGATATTGCCGATGCATTCCCTGCCTGTCCCACCTACCGTGCATGGACAAGCAAAATGATCATTGCCAAACTGAAAAAGCGGGACGGTCTTACGATCCACACGGTAAAGGAAGCTCTGGAACAGATGCTTCTGGATGGTATCACCGATGTGATCGTACAGCCGACTCATGTGATCAACGGTATCGAAAATGATCAGATGAAAGCCGATGCGCTTTCTTTTCGTGACCGTTTTTCCAGTATTGTTTTCGGAAATCCTCTTCTCACAACGGAAGAAGATAACCAGGCGATCGTCCGGGTAGTTGCAGATGAATTCCGGGACATGGATCCGGACACTGCACTTGTACTGATGGGACATGGAACAGAGCACTACGCAAACACGGTTTATGCTGCTTTGGATTACCGTTTTAAAGATACCGGACATAAAAATATTTTTCTTGGAACTGTAGAAGCCTATCCGGCCCTGGACTCCCTTCTCCGGGCTGCCGACAGCTTTCATCCGAAAAAGATCGTGCTGGCGCCTTTCATGATCGTAGCCGGCGACCATGCACAGAACGATCTGGCAGGTGCAGATTCGGACTCCTGGATGAACCGTCTTTCTTCCGAAGGATATAAAGTCACCCCTGTACTGAAGGGACTTGGAGAATATCCCCAGGTCCGGCAGATCCTTGTGGAACATGTACAGCAGGCCATGAACGCTTCGGTCTGACAGAGATAAGATGATCCACATATATCCCTCATGAAAAAACTGCACCGTGATCCATCCCAGGATCTTCCGGTGCAGTTTTTTATTTTTATGAGATTACTTGAAGTTCTGAAATTTCTGTTATTTATGCCATCAGTTCATCCAGTTTTGTCTTTACAGCAAGGATAAACTCTTTGCTGTTCAATACCTGTACCTCTTTCAGGGAAGTGATCAATGCAAGATCCTTGGTCATCTTTCCGCTTTCAATGGTATCCAGTGTTGCTTTTTCCAGTTTTTCTGCAAAATCAGCAAGTGCCTCATTTCCGTCCAGTTCACCTCTCTTGCGGAGAGCTCCTGTCCATGCAAAGATCGTTGCAACGGAGTTTGTGGATGTTTCTTTTCCCTCAAGATGACGATAATAGTGTCTCTGAACTGTTCCGTGGGCAGCCTCATACTCAAAATATCCCTTCGGTGATACCAGTACAGAGGTCATCATGGCAAGAGAGCCAAATGCGGAAGATACCATGTCACTCATAACATCTCCGTCATAGTTCTTGCATGCCCAGATAAAACCGCCATCTGCCTTCATAACACGGGCTACGATATCATCGATCAGACTGTAGAAATAGGTCAGGCCAGCTTCCTCAAATTTATCCTTAAACTCTGCATCAAAGATCTGCTGGAAAATCTCTTTAAATCTTCCATCATATGTTTTGGAAATGGTATCCTTGCTTCCGAACCATACATCCTGCTTTGTGTCCAGCGCATAATTAAAGCAGCTTCTCGCAAAGCTCTTTACGGAATCATCAAGATTATGCATGCCACGGAGAACTCCTGCTCCGTCAAAATGCTGGATCAGCTCCTTGCGCTCTTCTCCGTCTTCGCCCTCAAATACAAGATATGCATCTCCCGGCTTGTCAATATAGAATTCTGTATTCTTATAGATATCTCCATATGCATGACGTGCAAGTGTGATCGGTTTCACCCAGTTCTTTACACATGGCTCGATTCCCTTTACAACGATCGGCGCACGGAATACAGTTCCATCAAGAATAGCACGGATCGTTCCGTTTGGACTTTTGTACATTTTTTTCAGGTCGTACTCTTCCATTCTGGCTGCATTTGGTGTGATCGTGGCACATTTTACGGCTACTCCGTATTTTTTGGTTGCTTCTGCTGCATCAATGGTAACCTGATCATCTGTCTCATTTCTGTGCTCAAGACCAAGATCATAATATTCTGTATTCAGTTCCAGATACGGTGTGAGAAGTTCATCCTTGATGATCTGCCACAGGATACGGGTCATCTCGTCTCCGTCCATCTCAACTAAAGGTGTCTGCATTTTGATTTTTTCCATATTATTTTCTCCTTTTGAGGTTTATTCTCCTGTTCGGATTCCAGGTGCTCTTTCCTTTAGAATCTTTCTTCAGCACTTTTACTGTACATTGTACTCATATTTTCCGGTTCCGTCAACGCTTTTGTGCGTTACCACGCTTTGTTTATAAGAATTGTATAATAATTCAACCTGCCAACAGTTTTTCACAGTTAAATTTCCCCCATCCCTGCTGATTTCTGGGAAGTCCCATATCTTCTGCACTTTCTCTTAACAACATCTTTACCTCTACATTAGAAAGCCGAGGATCTTTTTCCAGAAGGCAGGCGATTCCTCCTGACACCAGAGGCGTCGACATGGAGGTTCCGCTTTTGAGCCCATATGAATACGGCAGTCCCGGTGCACAGGCAATGACCTGGCTTCCCGGCGCTACCAGATCCGGTTTGCATACACAGTCAAAGGTAGGGCCTCTTCCGGAAACTGCCTTTCTGCCATTCAGCATATCACTGGAGCCTACGGTAATGATCTTCCGGCTGCTTCCCGGTGCTGTTACCGTGCCGGCCCCCGGTCCCTGATTTCCTGCTGCAGCTACCACCACAAATCCCAGATCCCAGAGTTTTTCCACTCCTTCAAGAAGATCTGTCTGTTCCTTATGATCCCGGGATGTTGTTCCCACTGAAATATTAACGATACGGATATGATAAATACTTCCAAATTCCATGATCCACCGAAATGCCCGCATCACATCCTCCCTGCTTCCGTTCCCGAAACGATCCAGAACCTTCAGAGCAGCGATACTGCAGCCAGGTGCAGCCCCTTTATATTTTCCTCCTGATGCAGTTCCGTCCCCTGCAAGGATCCCGCTGACATGAGTCCCATGTCCGTTATCATCATATGGGCTGCGTCTGATTCCTGTAAAATCACGGAACACGGAAATACGGCTGCCAAAATCTATATGGGGAAAAATACCGGTATCCAGAACTGCCACGCCTATCCCTTTCCCTGTATACATCCTTTTATACCTTTCCAAAGCTCTCCCGTCGGACAGCTGACCTTTCTTTAGCTTATTCTGCGGCCATCTTTCCCGCTACTCGTTTTATATAAAAAGACCCCGGGATCTTACATCTGAATCCCCGGGATCTTTGCTGTATATTTTTTATTTAGTTTCTTCTTCCTGTACGGAAATTAACTGTTTTCTGGATCTGATTGTCCATTCCGTAGCTGTAGTTTCCATAAACACCGGTATGCCAGCCCTTAGCCTGTCCTATGTAGTAATAATACTGACCGCCCTCTTTTTTCCAGCCATTTTTAATGGCTGCTTTTGCGGTTGTTGTGGTTGCTGTTGTTGCCGCCTGCGCACACACTGTACCAAATGTCAGGCAAAACAGCATTGTGATCACAAGAACAAGCTGTGCGAATCTTCTCTTTTTCATGGTTTCTTTTCCTCCTGTTTTAAAAATCTTCATACCCGGTGATAATTAGATTTTCTTGCAATATAATGTATAAAATACATTATCTCCTCCAATACTTAACATATCTGAAAAATAAAGGAGGTTTTTCTATGCTTCTCTTTTTTCTTGTATTCTTCGGACTCCAGATCTTTGTTCTTTTCTGCTGTGCCGCTGCAGGAAATGACGCCGCTTCCCAAGAACTATCTGACCAGGAACAGCTTCAGTTTATCGCAGAATGGAAAAAACAACATCAAAAAAAGGACGTCTGCTGAAGAACGTCCTTTTTGCTTTGCAATTCTATTCTCCATTCATATGATGATACACACCAGTCCGCCTTTGCTGTCGTTTACGATCTTCTTCATAGTATCCTGAAGCTTCACCTGACTTTCTTCGCTGATCATGGCCAGCTTGTTCCGGATTCCGTCTTCCACCAGCTGCTGGATGGATTTTCCGAAAATATTGGTCTCCCAGATACTTTCCCCTCGCTCCGGGCTTTCTCTGATATACTTTATCAGATCCTCCGCCTGCTGTTCTGTACCAACGATCGGAGCGATCTCCGTTTCAATCTCCGCCCGGATCATATGAATGGACGGACTTTTTGACCGGATCTTTACTCCGAATTTATTTCCCTGACGGATCACCTCAGGTTCCTCAATAGTGATCTCGGAAAGCTCAGGCACAACAACCCCATACCCTGTTCCTTTTACCGCTTCCAGGGCAGCCTGGACTTTTACAAATTGTTCCTTCATACCGGCAAGCTCTTTTATGGTCTGGATCAGTTCATATTCGCTTTCCATGGATATCCCGCTCATTTCACTGAGCATCTGATAATAATAAATGTCTTTTACTGCGATCCGGATACGGACTTTTCCATCGGAAAGACTGACCTGTTCAAGCAATGTATCTTCCACATATGGACATTCCAGATATACCGATTCTCTGCTTACATCCCGCACATGAGTAAGTCTGGTCATCTTTTCCCGAATCTCATTTAACAGAGCCGCCTTTACCTCATGTTCCGGAGAAAGCATCTCCACCCATCTGGGAACAAAAAGCTCTATCTCACTGACCGGGAATTCATAAAGGATCTTCTCCAGGATCCTGGTCACATCCTCTTTTCTAAGCTGTTCACAGTTGACTGCCAGAACGGATACTCCGAATTTCTCTTCCAGATGTTTTACAGTTTTTCCAGTTTCCTCACTGTAGGGAGTCTGGGAGTTTACCAGGATCAGAAAGGGTTTTCCCTGGGCTTTCAGCTCTTTTATCGTCTGTTCTTCTGCCGGAATAAAATTTTCTCTTGGAATTTCCCCGAAGCTTCCGTCTGTTGTAACTACAATTCCAATGGTGGAATGCTGGCTGATCACTTTTTCCGTCCCGATCCGGGCCGCATCATGAAACGGGATTGCTTTTTCCTGCCATGGTGTTTTGACCATCCGTTCCCTGCCTTCTTCCACATTTCCGGATGCATCCTTTACCAAAAAGCCCACACAATCAATAAGCTTTACCCGGATCTTCTGGTTTTCCCCTATGGATACCTCCACCGCTTCTTTTGGAATGAATTTGGGTTCTACGGTTGTGATCATTTTCCCGGCGCCACTGAGCGGCAGTTCATCCTGAAGCTCTGCTCTTTTTCCCTCACTGAGTGCAGGCAGTGCCACCAGTTCCATAAATCTCCGGATAAATGTGGATTTTCCTGTACGGACCGGGCCCACAACCCCTATGTAGATATCCCCGCCCGTCCGTGCCTGGATATCACGGTAAACCTGAAAGTTTTCCATATAAAAAAGCCTCCCTGCATATACTGGCCTGTAAGCTCCGGAAACCATCTGCAAAAGATAGTTCCCGCATACCACAGTATATGCCCGGAAGGCTTCTTATATGCTGCTGTTCAACGAGAACAGCAGCCCTTTGTATTCCTTACATCAGTCTTTAATATAAAACTCATTATGAAGCAGATGATGCTCCTTGCCCTTGAGAAGTCCCTCATAAAGCTCCAGAACCAGCGGGTTCTCATCGGATTTCTTGATGATCATGGTATTATCTGCATTATACAGACCCCTTGCTCTGGCTGCCTTGGTCCTGTCACCGGATCTGGTCGGCTGACCACCACCCATGATACATCCACGGCGGCACGCCATAACCTCGATCAGATGATAGTTTGCCTCACCGTTCTTTACACGTTCCATAACGATTCTTGCATTTGCAAGGCCGCTGGCAACACATACATTGATATCCATTCCTTTATACGGCACGGTAAATTCCTTGATTCCCTCTTCACCACGAACACCGCACTCTGCAATCTCATGCATGGCTTCCTTGCTGTGATCCGGGCTCAGTCTTCGAAGAACTGCCTCGGTAACACCACCGGTAACACCGAAGATAACGCCACCGCCGGAACCAAATCCAAACGGCATATCACATGCTTCCGGATCCAGTGTTGCAAAATCAAGACCAAAGTTATCGATCATGCGGAGAAGCTCTGTGGTTGTGATAACGATATCGGTATCCTGCTCGCCATCGGTAAAGCTGTTGGGGCGGATTGCCTCTGCCTTCTTGGCTGTACATGGCATAATGGAAACCATAACGGTCTTCTTGCCTGCTGCATGCTCCGGATCACGGAAGTATTCCTTGATAACCGCAGACATCATTCCCTGTGGGGAACGGCAGGTAGAAATGTTCGGAACATATTCTTTATATTGATCAGTGATAAACTTCACCCATGCAGGACAGCAGGAAGTCAGAAGCGGAAGATTCTCACCCTTCTCCACTCTGTTTAGGAACTCCTTGGTCTCTTCCATGATGGTAAGGTCGGCACTGAATGTGGTATCGTATACTTCGTCAAAGCCCATTCTGTGAAGCGCGTTAACGATTTTACCCATAACACTTCTGCCTTTGGCAAGTCCGTAATGATCACCAACTGCAACACGAACTGCCGGTGCAACCTGTGCAACAACACGAGTATTCTTATCAGCCAGTGCATCCCATACTTCATCCATATGTGTACGGATAGAGATCGCACCTGTCGGACAGTAAACACGGCACTGACCACAGTTTACACACTGTGTCTCAGCAATCTTTTTATTGAATGCAGGCATAACCATGGCTTCTGTTCCACGGAATGCGAATCCAAGAGCTCCGATTCCCTGAAGCTCCTCGCAGGCACGTACACAGTTGCCGCAGAGGATACATTTGTTCGGATCACGGATGATGGACGGTGAACTGTCATCGATCTCATGCTGTTCTCTTGTATTTTCGAAGCGGATATTACGCACACCAAGGCGATGTGCCAGCTCCTGCAGGATACATTCGCCGCTCTTTACACAGGTTGTACAGTCACGGCAATGTGCTGCAAGAAGCAGCTCCACGATCAGTTTACGATATTTCTTAATACGGCCGGAATTGGTATAAATAACCATTCCGTCTCTCGGCTGCTCGGAACAGGAAGCAAATGTCTTGCCTCTGTCATCCTCAACTGTACAGAGACGACAGGCACCAAATGTGGAAACCTCTGAATGATAGCACAGTGTGGGGATATTGATACCGGCATTCCTGATGACTGTCAGGACATTTTTTTCGTCGGTAAATTCTACTTTTCTTCCGTCAATTGTCATTGTACCCATAAGATATCCTCCCTTCTATGCTTCCACATAAATCGCATCAAAGTTACAGTTATCCTTACAGGATCCGCATTTGATACATACGTCGTTGTTGATTACATGTGGATGCTTGATCTTTCCTGAAATCGCACCAGCCGGACAGTTCTTCGCACACTTGCCGCAGCCGATACAGAACTCAGGATTGATATGGAATTGACGGAGCGCCGTGCAGACCTTCGCACGACATTTCTTATCTACGATATGCTCTACATATTCGTCACGGAAACGCTTCAGAGTACTGATGACTGGAAGCGGTGCACTCTTACCGAGGCCGCACAGTGCCATGCTCTGAACCATGTTTGCAAGCTCTTCCAGCTCATCCAGGTCAGAAAGCTCGCCCTTGCCTTCAACGATCCTCTCCAGGATCTCAAGCATACGTTTCGTACCTTCACGGCAAGGAACACATTTACCACAGCTCTCACGCTGTGTAAAGCTCATGAAGAAACGTGCAACCTCTACCATACAGGTATTCTCATCCATAACAACCAATCCGCCGGATCCCATGATAGCGTCCAGCTTCTTAACGGAATCAAAATCAAGCGGATGATCGATCTGGTCATCGATCAGACATCCACCGGATGGTCCGCCGATCTGTACTCCCTTAAATGCAGCACCACTCTTAAGACCACCGCCGATGTCATAAATGATATGGCGGAGACTTGTTCCCATCGGCACCTCGATAAGACCGGTGTTCTCAATGGAACCGGTAAGTGAGAAGGTCTTTGTTCCGGGGCTTCCTTCTGTACCGATGGTGTGGAACCAGTCAGCACCCTGAAGGATGATCTTCGGTACGTTGGCGTAGGTCTCTACGTTATTGAGAACAGTAGGTTTACCCCACAGACCCTGCTCGACAGTTCTCGGAGGTTTTACTCGAGGCATACCTCTGTTGCCTTCGATAGAAGCAGTCAGGGCAGAACCTTCACCACATACGAACGCTCCGGCACCGCGATTGATATGTAAGTGGAAATTGATACCGGAACCAAGGATATTATCGCCAAGAAGGCCATAGGACTCTGCCTGCTCAATGGCCATCCGGAGTCTCTGTACAGAAAGAGGATACTCGGCACGTACATAAATATAACCATCCTCTGCACCTACTGCATAGGCAGCGATCACCATACCCTCGATCATCTTGTAAGGATCACCTTCCATTACAGAGCCATCCATAAATGCTCCCGGGTCACCCTCATCACCGTTACATACTACATAACGGACTTTTTCCGGCTGGCGTGCAACCTGTGACCATTTCTTGCCTGCCGGGAAACCTGCACCGCCACGGCCACGGAGGCCGGACTTCGTGATCTCATCAATAACATCCTGTGGGGTCATTTCAAAGAACGCCTTCGCCATTGCGGAAAAGCCGCCTACGGAAATATATTCATCAATGGACTCTGCATCGATCTTACCACAGTTCTCAAGAACGATCCTTGTCTGCTGGTTCAGGAACGGAATGTCACTCGGATGCGGACAGGCCTCATCATCATGACGATAAAACAGACGCTCAACAGGCAGTCCGCAGATCACAGTCTTCTCTACGATCTCGCGGCAGTCATCTACCTGAACATGTACATACTGATAATCATATGGCTCAATTCTCATAAGAGGCCCAAGTTCACACAAGCCCTGGCATCCGGTCTTAACGATTCCTACATGAGGAACATCCTTCTGCATCTCAACTGCAACGCCCTCAATTCCCTCGCAAAGTCTTGACATTTCTTCATAAATCTTCTGAGCACCGGAAGCAATACATCCGGTACCGGAACAGACGAGAACACGGCAGGTATAGCCATCAAGATTCTTCTTAACCTCAGCCTGTTTGTTTTTCAGATCTTCCATACTGGTTATACTCATACGCTCTCACCTCTCAATTCATTTAAAAGCTCAACAGCCTTCTCAGGAGTCATCTTCGGGTGAACTTCATCATTTACAGTCAGTGTCGGTGCAAGTCCGCAGGCACCAAGACAGGAGACTGTCTCAACGGTAAACATCATATCATCTGTAGTATGCTTCTTATGACTCAGTCCAAGCTCCTTCAGCATTGCTTCCTTTACAGGCATGGACTTACGTACATGACAGGCAGTACCGTCACATACCTTGATGATGTACTTGCCCTTCGGCTCAAAGGAAAAGTTCTCATAGAAAGTAGCTACACTGTACGCCTTCGCTTCTTTTACACCAATCTGTTCCGCAACATAAGTAAGAAGCTCTCCCGGAAGATAACGGTACTCAGCCTGAATATCCTGCATGATTGGAATCAGTGATGCAGCTTTCCGGCCGTAGTGCTCGATGATCTCGTCCGTTTTCCTGTAATACGTCTGGTCTAACATTCGGTTCCCTCCTTGTTTCTCATAGATTTTCCACTTGATCAACCTGTTCCACTACAGGTTAATGCTTTAACACTCTGTCAGTGCCTCATTTACGTGCCTATCATTATATTGCACTATTTTCGCGCTTTTAATTATAACTTATATCGTCATTTTTCACAAGATATTTTTTCGTTTTTTTCAGAATATATTGGAAAGTTTACAACGTCTTACTGGTTTTGCATCTATTTTTTATAATAAATGTGCATTTTTTAACATTCATGACAATAAAGAAACAAATATTCTTTTTTTGTTTCTGCTAAAAAAACATTTCCTATTGTTGATTTTATTTCTCAATTACTATAAGATGAATAAAAAGTGCGTGGAAAACATTTTAATCATTTTTTGAAAAGGAGAACATTTATGCGAAATCTCGACACACCAGTTAAACAGATCCGGCGAAAGATTTTTACAGAAATTGCAAAGATCGGATTTGAATCCACGGACGAATCCCTGATTCACGATATCGAATCCATTCCTTACGATATTGTAGAAGAACGTGCGAAATACCGCGAGAGCATCTATCGTGAAAGAGCTGTTGCAAGTGAACGTGTCCGTCTGGCCATGGGACTTTCCCTCCGCCCGGAAAATCGTTCTGTACATCTTACTGATGGCGTAAAAGCCAGCAATATTGATGAAAAATATTATGAACCACCTCTTATGCAGGTGATTCCTTCCGCATGTTCCGCATGCGAATCCAACAAATACGAAGTCAGCAACATGTGCCGCGGCTGTGTTGCACATCCCTGTTTACTCACCTGCCCCAAAGGCGCCATTTCCATGGTAAACGGAAAATCCTTCATCGACCAGGACAAATGTATCCATTGCGGAAGATGCAAAGCTGTCTGTCCTTACGACGCCATCGCCCATAAAGAACGTCCCTGCGAACGCGCCTGCGGTGTAAAAGCTATCGAAAGCGATGAACAGGGACGCGCTTCCATCAACCAGGATAAATGTGTGTCCTGCGGCATGTGTATGGTCAGCTGCCCATTCGGTGCCATCTCTGATAAATCCCAGATTTTCCAGCTGGCACATGCCCTCCGTGAGGGAACTGAGATTATTGCAGAAGTTGCACCAGCTTACATCAATCAGTTCGGTGAAGATGTAACTCCCGGTAAATTCCGCTCTGCTTTAACTCAGCTTGGATTTTCCAATATTTATGAAGTAGCACTCGGCGCAGATATCGGCTGTATTTCCGAGGCCCATCATTATGCAACAGAAGTAGCCACCGGCAATCTCCCGTTCCTGCTTACATCCTGCTGCCCGTCATGGTCTGTAATGGCGAAGAAATACTTCCCGGCTATGATCGACAACATCTCACAGGAACTGACCCCGATGGTGGCAACTGCCCGCATTGTAAAAAAAGAACATCCCAATACGAAAGTAGTATTCATCGGACCATGCGCCTCCAAAAAACTGGAAGCCATGCGTCATTCCGTAAGAAGTGATGTGGATTTCGTTATCACTTTCGAAGAACTTTGGGGATTGTTCGATGCCAAAAATATCATTCCATCTGCATGCGAGGACATTCCGGAAAAAACCCAGGCCGCAACCGCCGCAGGACGAGGATACGCCATTGCCGGCGGTGTAGCTGGTGCTATTGAAGCCTGTCTGAAGGAATATTATCCTGATGTCCCCGTCCACATCGAACACGCTGAAAGCCTTGCTGAGTGCAAAAAAGTTCTCACTCTGGCCAAAGCCGGCAAGATCAAAAACTGCATGATCGAAGGAATGGCCTGTCCGGGAGGCTGCATCGGCGGTGCCGGAACCAATGCCGGATTCGCAAAAACCTCCAAAGCACTCAAGAAATATGTAGATGGCTCAGACCCTAAGATTCCATCTCAGGAACTTGAAAATCTGGAATTGAATTAATTAATCTTTGACACAAAAAGATGTGCGCCTGTTTTTATTCAGACGCACATCTCCATTTCATCATTTTTCCACAGTCTCTGTGCTTTCCGGCCAGGTATATTCCTCACCTTTCAGATTTGCCAGAAGGCTTCTAAGTTTATATCCATAGCTTCTCCCGGCGGCCCATCCACCGCCGTAAGGATTCTCCTGAATCCCAAGCCATTCCACATAAGGTGCACTCTCCCGGGTCACATACTGAAAACGGTTATCCACACAGACCTGGTTCAGTTCATCCGAAGACGCATAAGCTTTCAGATGCTGTACCTGAGCCCGGATCCCGGTCCTGACATCCGGAAAGGAATTTCCGGCAACACCGCCGCCGGTAGTCCCAAGTCCAGAAAAATTAAACTGCCCGGCACTGGCATCTCCGCCAAACTGAAGCCAACCGGTCTCAAGCATCGCCTGCTCAAAAACAACCTCCCCGCGGACACCCTCCGCATCCGCTTCCTCTGTCACAATTGTGCAAAACGTATCAATGTCCGGTGCACCACCCTCTGTCAGGATACCGGAAGGATATTCCACATTCTGCGCCTCATACTGCGCCACCATATCCTCCCCAGTCACTGTGGTACACCCCATGATCGTATAATATCCGTAAGTATTATCTGTGGAATCATCCACAAAACTATCTGCATCACTCTCTCCGGATGGCTGGGGCTTGGAGATCTGTCCCTCCATGGAATGATCCGCTTCTTCTGCAAAAACACCCACAGGCGTTCCGAATACCAGAACGCCTGCAAGCATCATCATCCGTAAACAAAAACTATTTCGGAATCTGTACATATATCAATAATCAATCCTTTATTACTGCGCTTTTCTCATTGCTGCTTCAACTACGTGTCCTACAAGAACAGAAGTTGTAACACTTCCTACTCCGCCAGGAACCGGTGTGATCGCATCAACGATTGGCTCAACTGCCGCATAATCAACATCACCACAAAGCTTACCCTCTGCATTGACATTGATACCAACATCGATAATGGTCTGTCCCTCTCTGACATAATCAGCGCCGACAACACCAGCACGACCAGCTGCAACGATGACGATATCCGCCTCTTTTGCAACAGACGGCATATCAACGGTTCTTGTATGGCAGATCGTTACTGTCGCATTTTTCTTAACAAGCATCATGGCAGCCGGTTTACCAACTACAAGGCTTCTTCCGATAACAACCGCTTTTTTGCCTGTGCAGTCGATTCCATAGTGATCAAGGATCTCCATGCATGCCTGCGGTGTACATGGCGGGAATCCGATCTTCTTGCCTGTGAATACACCAGACATTGAAAGATCTGTCATACAGTCAACATCCTTCTCTGCTGCAAGTGCATTCTCGATCACTGCCTGATCCAGATGTTTCGGAAGCGGACGGAACAGAAGAACTCCGTGGATCTTGTCATCTTTGTTTACTTTATCGATGGTTGCAAGAAGCTCATCCTGGGAAACATCCTCCGGAAGAAGAATTTTCTCACATGCAACACCAAGAGTCTCGCAGCGCTTTGTAGCACCTCTCTCGTAGGAAATATCGCTTGGGTTCTCACCAACGCGGATGATGCAAAGGGTAGGATCTACACCTTTTGCCTGAAGCTCTGCAACGTTAGCTTTGATCTTCTCATTGAGAGCTGCTGTAACTTCTTTACCTAATAACTGCTTTGCCATTTGTCTGGTTCCTCCTATTTCAGTCTTCCGAGAACACTGTCAAATGTCTCGTCTGCAATCTTTGTATATTTCTCAAGCATAGCGTCTGCTTTTTTATTTAATTCCTCTGCATACGCACGGTCAGCCATGGATTTTGTGTTAATGTACACATTCAGGCTTGCTCCCTTAAGAGCTGCTTTGCAGAATGCAGCACCTACACCGGCATCACTGATTGCAAGCTTGGAACCTTTTGCTCCGAACTCAACGATAAGTTCAATAGCCTCGCAGCATTTCTCCATGATCTCCATAGGAACAGAGCATGCTTCCTTGAGGGCTGCTTCCATTACCCGAGCCTTCTCAGCCTTCTCTTCTTCTGTCTCTCTTGGCATTCCGTAAGCCTTGGAAAGAGGCTCAAAAACTTCCGCATCTCTCTCGATCAGATGAAGGAAATCTTTCTGAAGCTGATCACATTTCTTTTTCAGCTCCCACATTTCATCTTCTACATCCGCATATTTTTTCTTACCGACAGTAAGGCTTCCAACCATATTTCCAAGAGCTGTACCAACAGCACCTACAAGGGCAGATGCACCGCCGCCGCCTGGAACCGGTGCCTTGGAGCTTAATACCTCGACAAATTCAGTACAAGTACTTGTAGAAAATCCCATAGGACTCTCCTCCTTATATTCTTATTTTAGCACTCCTGAGAGCCCATTGGGGGCCTTATAAAAAGCCCCCTCCGGTTGTTTCATATCTTCTATTGTGATTAGAAGAGACCTGTGATCTTTCCTGTCTCATCTACATCAATCTTAGTTGCAGCCGGTACTTTCGGGAGACCTGGCATAGTCATGATCTCACCTGTAAGAGCTACGATAAATCCTGCACCAGCAGAGATCTTAAGGTTACGTACTGTTACCTCAAAATCTTTCGGCGCACCAAGTTTTGTCTGATCATCTGTCAGGCTGTACTGTGTCTTAGCTACGCAGATCGGGCAGTTGCCAAATCCAAGTGCTTCCAGCTGTTTTGCCTGTTTCTGAGCATTTGCTGTAAGAACAACTTTCTTACCACCGTAAACTTTCTGTACGATGTTATTCAGTTTATCCTCGATGGATCCCTCAAGCTCGTAAGCATATGTGAAATCGTTTGACTCCTCAACAAGACGGATAACTTCCTCAGCAAGCTTCATGCCGCCTTCGCCGCCTTTTGCCCATACCTCGGAAAGTGCAACGTTAACGCCAAGCTCTTTACATTTTGCCTCAACCAGGTCAAGCTCTGCCTTGGTATCGGTCGGGAATGCATTGATAGCAACTACACATGGAAGTTTGTATACATTCTTGATATTGCTTACATGTTTCAGAAGGTTTGGAAGACCTTTCTCAAGAGCCTCAAGGTTCTCGTTGTTCAGATCTGCCTTCGGAACACCACCGTTGTATTTCAGTGCACGAACAGTAGCTACGATAACAACTGCGCTTGGATGAAGACCTGCCATACGACACTTGATGTCAAGGAATTTCTCTGCACCAAGGTCAGCACCGAATCCAGCCTCTGTGATAGCATAATCTGCAAGTTTCATAGCCATCTTTGTAGCTGTTACGGAGTTACATCCATGAGCGATGTTTGCGAATGGT